>JACCDP011133984.1_pt1 | contig 18936 bp, 12 predicted proteins | sample 7445841 | NCBI WGS metagenome assembly JACCDP01 (sample SAMN15323441, study PRJNA562643) | freshwater metagenome | isolation source: river surface water | place: USA:Blue River Watershed | collected 2017-08-17
CAAAAGCAACGTATCCTTGATTTACGCCAGTGCCACCTATAGTCAACTTGAAGTAATCATTTGTAGCCATATTTGCTAAGATTAGATTACCATTAGCTGAACCTATTAATGTATTTGATGTAAGTAAGCCGTTGAAATTGCCACCATAGAAGTTATTGGATGTGAAGCTATTCGCACTAACATCTGCATTTCCAATATTAATATTGCCTACAAAGTTATTAGCAGTCACATTACCACTAAGTGACATATCTCCTGAATATGTCAACGGTCCTGTACCTGCTCTACCTAAACTTTGGCTGTTATTTCCATTACCAAATATTATATAACCATTTGCAGCATTCTGTTGGCCTTGAACAATTATAGTGTCGTTTACATTTACTTCACCAATCCAAGCTCTTGAACCAATTCTAAAGTTTTGCCCTGTGCCTGTTGCTGTAGAAATTAATATGCCACCTGTTATATTACCTGTTAGACTTGCGCTCGTTCCAGTTAAGCTTGTTATAGAAGCTGCTGATGCTGATACATTACCAATCAACGTACCGCCTTGAACGTTACCTGTAGCAGAAAGATTTACACCAGCACTAATATTACCTGTTGCAGTTACAAATGCACCTAAAACTCTGTTTGCTGTAAGATTGCCTACGGCAGTTATATTACCACTTGCACTTATAGTTCCTGTTGCTGATAGAGTATCACCTCTTATAGTAGTACTACTTATAATTGAACCGGTTGCTGAAACTGTCGTTGCATTTAAAGTGGATGATGTGTTTATGTTTCCTATAGCACTTATATTTTGCGCTGCAGAAATATTTCCACTTGTGCTTATGTTACCACCAGCATTTAATTGAGGGACAGTAATATTACCCGCAACTGAAAGATTTCCTGCTGCTGAAACATTACCAGGGAAAATACTATTTCCATTATTATCTAAAAGAGTTAGTGAGCGAACCAATGTGTTATAAGTTAAACCACTAAATTGTCTGAATATAATTGGAGTAGAAGAATTACTTGACCCGTCAGTAGTGTCAAGATTAACGAATCCTTGATTTGTGCCTGAACCACCAATTACTAGTCTAAATCCATCTGTTAATGCCATTGTACCACTAACAATACTAGTGTTAGCAAACTGTGTAGGAGTTGTGACACTTAAATTACCAATGAAGTTATTTGCTACGATATTTTCAAATATTGAATTACCATTTGCATCTAATAATGTAACTTCATTCTGTATGGTTACGCCATTATATTGTCTAAAGTATATTGGTTCATTACCTTGATCACCTGTTTCAAAAGAAACATATCCTTGATCTGTACCAGTACCACCAACGATTACCCTAAAGTAATCATTATCAGCAATGTTTGAACGTATAAGTTCGGCTGTGTTTGATCCTGTAATAGTATTTGTAGTTAATTTTCCGAAGAAATTACCACCATAATAATTATTACCAGTAAAGCTATTAGCAGTTAAATCGCTGCCCGCAATATTGAAATTACCAACAAAGTTATTTGCTGTAATAGTGCCTGTAGCACTTATGTTGCCTGTATAAGTAAGTGGACCTGTACCTGATCTACCTAAGGTTTGGCTATTATTTGCTGTACCAAAGACTATAAAACCATTTCCAGGATTACTTTGTCCTTTAATAATAATTGTATCTGCTACATTTATATCACCAATAAATGCATCATTTCCAATTGCGTAGTTATTTCCTGTTCCGTCGCTGGTAGCTCTAATATTATTTGCAGTAACATTACCAGTAATACTGATATTACCACCTGTACGACTTGCAACATTTGATGCACTCGCAGTTAAATTACCGACTAAGTTAGAACCGGATACTGTGCCGGAAACACTTACTGTATTACCTGTATAAACATTTGCAATCACACTTCCTTGAGCAACGTTAACATTATTAGTTAAGTTTATACCAGCGCCATTAAAAACAGATGCATTTGCAAGAGTAGCAGATAAATTACCTACAAAATTTCCTGCATTAATGTTTCCGGTAGTACTAATATTACCAATAATATTATTTGCGGTAACGTTACCAGTAGCAGTTATATTACCACCATTAAATCCTAATGCATAAACACGATTAGGGAATGATGTTTCACCGTTAGAATCAAGTAGTGTTACCCTACGTAATTCAGTTGCAAAATTAGCTCCAGTAAATTGTCTGAATATAATACTTTCAGTACCCTCATCACCCACATCAAATGCTACTTGACCTTGATCTGGTAGGCTACCACCTAGTTGCAATCTGAAGTAATCACTACCTGCCATTGTCGCATTGATAATGTTTGCTGTTTGTGGGGAAGCTATAAATGCCGTCAAGTTACCGATTAAATTACTAGCAGCTACATTACCGGTTGTGCTTATATTGCCAGGGAAGCTTGTATTACCATTTTGATCCAATAGTGTAACTTGTCTTTGAATGTTGGGACCATTATACTGTCTGAAATAAATTGGTTCTGAACCATTGTCGCCGGTGTTGAATGAAACATAACCAAAGTCTTGATTAGTACCACCAACATCAACACTAAAGTAGTCAGCATTAGTAGGTCCTGCAATGTTCGCACGAATCATTTCTACGACATTTGCACCAGTAACCGTAGTAATTAATCTACCGTTGAAGTTACCGCCAGTGAATGTATTAGAAGTAAAGCTGTTTGCAGAAAGGTCAGTGTTAGCTACGTTAATATTACCAACGAAATTATTAGCAGTAATTGTACCACTGACAGATAAGTTACTATTCCATGTTAATGGTCCTGTACCGCTACGACCTAATTTTGCAGTTGAGTCGGAACCAAATGTTACATAACCAACTGTATCGTTTTGCTGACCTCTAACAGCTAAACTGTCAGATGTATTACGATCACCTAACCAAACACTATTACCTACTCTAAAGTTATTACCTGTACCAACATTGTTTGAATGGACTACACCATTTGCTACAACATTACCAGAAACACTGATGTTTCCTGTATTGAATACAGGCGCTGTAATATTTTGTGCATTAACGTTACTTACTTGAAGATTCTGAACGTTAGTGATGTTACCGTTAGCATGTAGTCCCAATAGTCCACCAAGTATAATACTACCATTGGCACTCATATTTGCAGTTGTAATGCTATTTGCAAAGATATTAGTGGTGCTGTTAGCATTATTTGTTGCGTTACTAGTAATCGTGTTTACAATTATTGTAGGTGTAGTTACATTTCCTGTAACATTTGCAAATGGGGCTGTGAAGTTGCCTGAGGCTGACACATTACCAAAGGCTGTAATATTTCCATTTACTGTTACATTAGCATTATTGATTGTCTGTATTATTGAGCCACCAGCACGTATTGCTATCTCACCGTTTCCAGTGTCACCATTTGTAATTACTATGTTACTTGTAGTTCTACCAAATACATTTCCCGTAACTTGTGTAATATTTGCACCGGTAGCAACAAATGAACCACCAATTTGTAATGCACCTGAAATTACAGCGTTGCCACCTGAATAAATGTTTCCACTAAATCCAGCACCACCTGTAACAACTAATGCACCAGTTGTTGTTGACGTAGACTGTACACCTGTGCGAACTCTTAGTCCTGCACCTGTTTCTGATTCAATTCTTGCAGAAATTATGTACTTTGAACCATCACTATAAACGTAGAAGAATTGACCAATAGCATAAGAAATTATTACAGTACCTGTTCCTGTATAACCTGATCCCTCAAATGTTCCACTAGGTGTTATAAGAGTGACAAACTGTCCTAATTGTCTTAGTCTAAATGTGAAATTAACACCTTGATTCCCTACTGGGGTAGGCAATATAATTTGGTAACTGCTATTAACAACATCAACTAGAGCACCTGCTCTATTTGCAGTTAATGTTGTGTTGGATGAGGTACTTAAATACGATACTCTTAAACCGCTTGTATTAATTATTCCGGAAGCAGTAATATTATTAACACTGCTGATATTACCGGTGTAATTTGGTAAGTAATTTGCTACATTGGCATCGTTATATATGTCAGTATTAACACCAGTTAAGAATGCACCATTACCAAATAAGTAAGTACCTGTAATATTACCAACAGCACTTAAATTACCATTGGCAGTGATTCGATTTCCTGCAGTGATGTTTTCAAATACGCTTAAGTTACCACCTATTCCTGTGTCAGGAGTTATGCTAAAGTTACCTGGGGAGATAGTAGCAACACTAGCGCCACCGACTGTTACAGTTATATTTCCGTTTGCTACAGGAATATTGATATTACTTACCCCATTAGCGATACGTGCAACATTTGCTGTTACGTTTGTAAGTAGTGCACCATTTCCAATAAATCTATCTGCTGTTATGTTTCCTGTTGCAGACATTGATCCTGCAGCAGTGATGTTTGTTGCTGCAGCAATATTTCCTGCTGCACTTATTGTGTTAGTTGAAAATAAATTACCTACATTTGCATTTGCTCCTGCAACTACGTTATTTCCAGTGATGTCACCTGTAGTACTTAATGTATTTCCTAATATTCTATTTCCTGTTATATTACCAGTTAATGAGATATTACCACTTCCGTTTAACGTATTACCTAAATTAGCAGCACCGATGTTTAACTGACCAATAACTGTAGCTGCTCCTGTTACAGATAAGTTTGCAGAAGTTGTTATATTTCCGGTTGCGCTTACTACACCTGCTGTTGTTATATTTTGACCTATGACGTTACCAGCAGTGCTTAAAGTAGCACCTAAATTTAGATTACCAGTTATATTTGCATTAGCAGTAACACTTAAGTTACCTGTTAAGTTAGCTAACTGCGGAGATAGTACAAATACGTTTGGTGTGCCACTGACTGCAAATGTAATATTACTTGCACTTCCAGGAATACGAACATTACTTGATCCATTAACAATTGATGTACCAACTGATGGTGTAATAAAGCTTAGGTTTCCTGTACCATCTGTGCTTAAAACATCACCTGCATTACCACCTGGTATATTTAATGAATCTATATTAGCTAAGTTTGCATTACCTATAACTGATAAATCACCTGTAATATTAACTCTATTTGATGATACTACAACAACATTAGGAACACCGGTAACACCAATAGTCACGTTTGCATTTGGATTGACTGAAACATTACTATTTCCACCAGCTATTTGGTTTGCTGCAGGCAAATTACCCCAAGCTAGATTACCATTAGCATCAGCAGCAATTAGAATTCTATTAGCAACACCACCTGTAATTTTTAATCTATTAATGTCTGTGTTTATATTACCAGTAGCATTTATAGCACCATTGACATTAATACCTAAATTAGAAATATTGAGTGCAGTTGTTCCTGTCGCAACAGCAACAATATTTCCATTTTGACTTATAGTTAAATTACTTGTACCATTGCTTATTTGTGACGTTGGTGGCGATGATACCCAACTTAAGTTTCCTGTTCCATCAGTGGATAATAACTGATTTGCTCCTCCACCAGTAATGATTACGTTAGCATTTGACCCTAGGTTTGATCTACCATTTACAGTTATTCCTGTATTAGCTACTATGAATACGTTAGGTGTCCCTGCTACACTAGTGCGTACATCACCACTCAAATCAACAGTAACATTGCTTAGACCATTTGCTATTGAAGGAGCAATTGGTGCTGATGCAAAGAATAATGTGCCGTTACCATCAGTTGTTAATATTCCATTAGCATTACCACCTTGTATTTTAACATTAGCAACATTACCTAAATTAGCAAGGCCAGTGTTTATTACTCCAGTAGCACTTACTATACCTGTAATAATGCCTGTGTTTGTAAATTGTGTTACATTAGTGGTACCATTAACACTAACTCTGATATTAGTATTTGGTCCTACTACAATGTTACTGTTACCGTTTACAATAGACTGTGTTGCTGGTGCTGATGCCCAGCCAATTTGTCCTGCTACACCTGTAGTAGTAAGAACTTGACCAGTTTGACCACCTAATATTCTGATATTAGCAATTGTGCCTAAATTAACAGTTGAGTAAAAACTTACCGCCTCATTAAATAAACCTTGTACATTTGATGAGAAAGTTGATTGCTCAATTCTAAATCTATTACCAAATCCTGCTACAGTGAACACAATGTTACCATTTTGTTCAACGTTCATTCCACTTAAACCATTGATTACAGAGGTAGCTACTGGTGAAGACCAATATAGATTACCAGAACCATCGGTCGTAACATATTGATTACTCAACCCACCTGCAATGTGTAGATTACCAATTTGACCAAGTGTTACATTTGATGTATATTCAAAATTAACTACACCAGCAATGTTGCTTACTGTTAGGCTATTTAAGTTACCTATGTTAGTAATATTGGGTTGATTAGATGAAGTTAATATACCTGTTAAGAAATTTGCAACTGCAAGATTTCCTAAGTTAGCATTACCTGCTCTTAGATTACCTACAACACTTAATGAACTTAAGTTTCCTACCGCTGTAATGTTTGCTTGTGATGGGAAAGTAACAGTGGTTGCTACTACTGCATTCGGCACTTGTCCAGTGATGTTTGCACCTGTTATACCAAACAATCTAGAAGCGTTACCTGCAAATGTTCCGCTAGTTACGCCGTTACTCTTAAAGAATCTTAGTGCAGGAGAAGCGTTAAAGTCTCCATTGTCATTAAATTGAATTTCAGTATTACCGCCAGCAGCTGGAACAATTGTTAATACATTGGCATAAGATACAATTCCGTTTCCGTCAGTTGATAATACGTCACCTGCATTTCCACCTAATATTCTTAAATTACTAACAAATCCTAAATTAGCGTAGTTTGCTACATTTAAATCTGTAAGTGATGCAGATGGAATAATAGTATTAGTTGCTGTTATTGTTAATTCAGTTACATTTGATGTTAAACTAGTTTGTCCAACAGAGATACCTGAAGGACTTACAGCTAAGCTATGCCAACTATTAGATGGGATACCTAAATAATAAGTGTCATCTACATTAGGAATTAAGTTTGACTGAACAAAACTAGATACTGATAAATTATTAAGTGTTGCATTAGCGTTAATAACCAATGTATTTGCATTGACTATATTAGATTTAACATTACCGTATGCACTGATATTTGTTGTTGAAATTAAATTTGCAACGTTAGCTAAATTACCAACAGTTAAATTATTTGAAGTGGTTATATTATTTGCAGAAACAACATTACCAGCAGTGATGTTAGCAACTGCAGATATGTTGGCACCTCTTACTAATCCAGTCGCTGTAACAACACCATTTGATATTAAGTTGCCAACTGTTGCATTTCCAGTGACATTTTCAGTATTTGAATTTATGATGTTTGCGTCAACATTCGCAGATGTACTTACTGACCCAGCGGTTAATAAGTTGCCACCTATTATGTTTGCTGTAACATTTAATTGACCAGTTACTGTTGTATTTGCTAAATTACTATTTGTACCTACAGTCAAGTTTCCTGCAGCAGATAAATTAGCAGCTTGAATGTTACCAGATGCACTTATTGTTGATGAATTTACTGCGCCCGCATTAACAGTTGTCACATTGGCAGTATTAGCGTTTACTATGTTAACATTGGCATTACCAGTAGCAGATAAGTTACCTGTAATTGCCAGTGTGTTTTGTGTAACTACTACAACATTAGTTGTATTATTAACACTAATTGCAACATTAGCATTAGCTGCAGGAACAATAATACTTGTTGTTCCATTAAATAAATTACCTCTTACATTACCTAAGAAGAAATTAGCACTAACAGCATTACCTAATGTAGCATTACCTGCTGATACATTACCTGTTGCGGTAACTGATGTGGCATTTACATTTTGTATCGTAATATTACCTGCGGCAAGTACATTTCCTGTGATGCTTATATTGTTTGCATTAACGTTACTCGCTACACTTAAATTTCCTGTAGCATTTAAATTAGCAGCAGTTACGTTTCCATTCGCAACTATACCAACAGTACTAATAACACCTGTAACATTAGCATTACCTAATGTAGCATTATTTGCTGCAAAGTTTCCTGCAGCAGTAATATTTGCAGTTGTTGAAATTGATCCTGTTGCGCTTATATTTCCTGCTGCATTTATGTTAAGGCCTAAAATATTACCCGATGCGCTTAAGAATCCTGCAGCATTAACGTTGTTAGCAGATAAATTACCGCTAGCACTAACTACACCTGTAGTAATTAAATTACCACCAGTTACATTGCCATTAGCACTGAGTGTACCAATTACTGCTACTCCCTGACTGGATACTACCTGAACATTAGCAACTCCACCTGCACCAACTGAAACATTTCCATTAGCCGCAACAGTTACATTACTTGTACCATTTAATAATTGTGTTCCTGCACCTATTGTTAGATTTGTTAGTAAACTGCCGTCACCTTGGAAGAAATTAGCTCTTGCTAAATTACCCAAGTTTGCATTTTGTCCAATTATATTACCACCAACAGACAGTTGCCCTACTACTGAACCACTTGCCGCTGTTACGATTCCACCTACACTTAGTGCTCCACCAACACCCAATGGTCCGACATTAGCATTTCCAGTAATACTTAAGTTGCCAGTTCCCGATAAATTTGTACCTGATATATTTCCATTTGCAGTAAGTGCACCTGATGATAGAGCACCTACACTTAGTGTGCCATTAGCTGTGATGTTTCCTGTAACAGATAATCCTGTGTTGGTAACCCTAACAACATTAGCTACTCCCCCTGAACCAATTCTTACATCACCATTTACGCTAGGAATAGACACATTACTTGTGCCATTTACAATTTGATTTAATCCACTTTGGTTACCTAAGTTAATACCTGTTAGGAACGCACCATTACCTAAAATGTAATTATCAGAGGTAATATTACCTGTTGAACTTATTTCATTGTTTACTATTAAATTATTAGATACAATATTTCCTGATACAGAAATATTGCCAGCATTAACTTGAACAGCGTTTACTGCACCGCTTGTGCTTACGTTGCCTGATGTTAACAGATTTGCACCGGTAATATTACCGTTAGCACTTACGACACCAGCAGTTCTTAAATTTTGACCAGTTATATTACCGTTAGCACTAATAACTGATACCGCGTTAAGGTTATTGGCGTTAACATTTCCTGTGAAATTCGCAGTGTTAGAAAAAATAACGTTAGCATTAACATTACCTGCAGTTGAAATTAATGTGTTTGCAAAAAGATTAGCACCTTGTATATTACCATTGGCAAGAACTGTTCCTGTACTTGAAATGTTTGCCCCTCTAATATTTGAATTAGAGATTATATTGTTTGATACATTTAAATTAGGACTATTGATATTTCCTGTAGCACTAATTGTAACAGTTTGCAATGTGCTAGTAGCAGGAGTAAAGGTTAAGTTTGGACTTGCTGCTAATCCGTCGTTTACATTATATTGAATTTGATTTGTGTTACCAGCAACAATATCTGGTAGTACTATAGGACCCCATGCTAGATTTCCTAATCCATCTGTAATAAGTGTATAGTCAGGATATCCGCCTGTAATTCTTACGTTAGACACATCTCCTAAATTGGTAATACCTGCAACATCTAAACCTGTCAATGTACCTACAGTTGTAATATTTGGTTGTGACGATGAATCTGCTGTAAAAGTTGCTGAAATAAAATTAGCATTAATTAGGTTACCTAAATTAGCATTTTCTGCAGTAAGAACATTACTTGAAATGCCATTAGCATCAGAGGTAATTGAAGTATTACCTAAGTAAATTGTGTTACCTGATAAGTATAGTTCTTTCCAACGTTTGTCTGGTGCACCTAAATTTTGTGCCAAATCAACCTCAGGAATCAAATTACCTTTTACAATACCGGTTAATGATAGGTTACCTATATTTGCATTACCTAATGTATTCAATCCGGCGGTAGTGATTACTCCACCTGCACTAATTTGACCAGTAGTTCTTAAGTTACCACCTGTAATATTACCTGTAGCACTGACAGTTGAGTTTGCTGCAACTGTGGTAAAGTTACCTGGATTAGCGTTACCTGCTCCTAATCCAATTGAACCAACTAAGTTTGCTGAAGTTACAAGTGTTGTCGTTATTCTTGTGATATTAGCATTACCATTTAATGCTAAATTATTTGTGTCTTTGTTAAATGTTAAGTTTGCACTTCCACCAAACAATCCTGCGGTATCTTGGAATTGAATCTGTGTATTTGCTCCGCCTGGCACACCTGTACCAGCTTGATAAAACGAACAAATAATATTACCGGTATTCGCTACTGCAGGTGTAAACCCAGTGCTGTTTACTGCGTTTGCTAATGCAGGATCTGAATATAATGAAAATGTTTTGTTTGTAAGCTTAACACCATAGTACTTATTAGTGCTATTTTCACCTGCAGTTGCAATTTGAGTCATTCCACTTACACCAATAATAGTTAGTGGAATACCTGTTACGACTGTATTATCATTTATAGTTGTTACTACAGCAGGATTAGTTTTAGATATATCTTGAATTCTAAATGTCCCTACCCCTGTGCCTTCCCAAGTTAGATTACCGGCACCGTCCGTGGTTAAAACATAACCATTTAAACCACCACGCATTATGACATTATTTGCGTTACCTAGGTCTATTTTTATATTACTTGTTCCACCTGCATTTACCCAAGTATTAGCATTCGACACCAATACTTGACCATTACCCACAGGTCCATTTAGTGAAATTTGTGTGTTAGCGGTACCACCGATCTTGGACCAGTTAAGTACGGACACCTCAGTTAAAATTTCTGTTTGTGTAGTTACTGAAGTATTTGAGGGAGGGAAAAGATTAGGGTCATTTCCTATATACAATCTACGTTCGTCAGTAGCGAACCCTAGTTCGCCCTCAGCTAATTGGGGCAAGTCAACATTTGCCCCTGTACGGTGTTGAATCTTAGAAATCTGTATAATAGCCATAGTATAATTCTTATGAAAAGATGATTATACTATTTATCAATCATTTTTAGATTGGAAACTATAGAAATTTGCTGTAATATTCGTCTAATTTACGAAACCACAGGTCTGTATATTTGTCAAATTCAACACCTTCAATGATGAATTCTAAGTATTGATTGTCTGCAGTACACATAAAAATTACGCCCTTATGTATATTTGTACCGTAGACTTCGTTGTGTGCATTTGCATAAGCTGCAGATTGTACAAAATAATCTTCAATCCATTCACGTTTTTTGACTTTGTTACTTTGCTTGTGGTCCATAATAGCTTCACAGCCATCGTGTATTCCGCATAAATCTGTAGTTCCTGCATAAATTTTAGGGAAGTATAATGGAACCTCAACACCCCAGGCTTCATTGACTTTACATAATCCCTTATCAATAATGCTTTGAGCCATTTTGTGGCTTTGAATGCTGTATGGATTTGAACCCGGTTCAGTTAATATTCCGGTTTTAATATAATCCTCAATAAACTTATGCATACGTGTGCCACGCCCTGCTGCTTCAGTTGTGATTTCTTGCGCACGTTTGTGACCTACACGATTACGCCATTCGTTAAGTGCTTTTTTACTTTCTTCTGTTTTAGTCGCTTCTAGTATAGTTGTTACACTAGGAAGTTTTTCACCATCTGGTGTTGCATATAAACGCTTGCCACCTACATTTTCTTTGCCAAAACGTGAGTAATTAAATTTATTAGGATTGTACATCAAGACATTGTATCATTATAAAAATAACAATACAAAACTTTTGGTTAAACTCTGAAGCTTTCCCCGCAACCACAGCGATCACGTTCGTTTGGATTTATAAAATTAAACCCTTCGTTAAGTCCTTCACGTTTGTATTCCATGGTAAGACCATCAACATATGGAAGGTCTTTTTGACTGACAATAACTATTACATCATTTGTTTGATAGCTCATATAACTACCAGATTTTGGAAGTACATCAATATATTCAAGTTTATATGCCAAACCACTACATCCAGTAGTTTGCACTCCTATCATTATACCTATGCCTTTTCCTCTGTTTGTTAATTTTTGTTTGACTTTTTTTGCTGCTGTTTCTGTTAGTGTAATCATCGTTTGTCACTTGCTCGTTGAGCCATCTTTGCTACAGTTTTTTCTGCATCATCAACACTCATTGGAGTTTTACCATCGGTCTTTTGACCTTTGAAAATTACTTCGTCACCCTTGATGTCATCGATTATATTGACCAATGGTTCTTTAGAAATCATGTCCCTTAAATCGCTTATATCAACACTAATATCATTATCGTTCATTAGTTGTAAAAAAGCATCGACAGACATGGGTTTATTTGCATGTAGGTATCTGTCTTTAAGTTGGTCGGTTATTGCGACCAACTTAACTCTAAGAGGATCTGAACCTACAAATTCAAATAAACGCATTATTATCTTTTACCACGTCCTAATTTAGGAGCTGGCATTTCTTCATCATCCATATCAGCTTCCGGTGGAGTTGGTAATTCTTCAGCACCTTGTGCCATTGCATCAACTTCGCCACCCATATCAGGTGCTCCCATATCAGCTCCGGGCATTCCCATACCAGGCATCGCACCAGCGAATCCTGCACCCTGTCCTGTTACGACATTTAACGCACTTTGTAAGCCTGATTTAGCTTGTGTAAGTGCTGCTTGTAATCCAGTTAATGCTTCAGTTGCCATTGAGTTAAATTGCTCGCCCTGTTCACTTCCCATCTCTCCGCTTACGCTTTCTACAACAGCAGGAAGTTCTTTAACCAACATATCAGACACATCTTCGACCATTTTCTGCACGGAGTCCATCATGTCCTTAGCCGCTAGAACAACCTGAGCTTGTTCAATTTCCTCGTTCTCAACAACGATTCGGCTATTGTATTTAGGTTGATTTTTAAGTTCAGCATAATAATCAGAAAGTGCTTGTTCCATAAAAACAAGCTTTAGATATTGCGGATTATTTTCGCTTGAGTAAACCTTATCAGTTTCTTTTACTTCACTAAGTAAATTCTTTACTTTGCCTAACATGTTTCTTGTCTGAGACAGACTTAGATTTTCTACTGGTAGGTCAGTGTTAAAATTTTCTCTTAGGGCCTTTTTGGCCATTGCATAAGGTTTTTGATTAAATTCTGTAAGTTTCATAGTAATTCCCAAAGATGTATAGTATTTATCAAGATTTCAATTATTTATAGGAACTTTGATTGAACCAATTTAGCTGATGTTTCTTAGCTATGTCGCTCAAATTTGTGATTTCCCTAAGTAAGACGTTGTGTTTTAGTTTGTTTTCTACGATTTTATTCAAATATATGAATTTTTTGTCGCGGTCTTTGGTTCTTTTTACATACTTTTCTAGTAAACTAGTAGAAACACTTAACCCATTTAATTGTGTGTCTAAAAATTTGACTCTTTGAGACTCCACAATCTTGTTTTTATTGTGCAGTGTACACCAAGTTAGGGCATTTTTTAATGTTAAAAAAGTGTACTCAGTATCGTTATGTAATTGAACCACGTGAAAACTCTGAGAACGTTTGGTTATAATGTACTTTTCAAATACTCTATATCCGTTCTTTTCTTGAGTAATAACAAACTTCTTAATACTGTTTACAGTATTAGGATCAAGTATTTTTTTGATAGAATTTAGTAACTCAATATCAGTCATGTGACAGTACCTTAAAGTAAATATTACGTAATTCCGGAGTCGTATCCAATGTCATTGGAATATTGTTTGGGCTTGAGCTAGTCTTAATCATAGGTACATCTTCACAGTCATTGTATAGTGCTCCTAATTCATCTTCTCCATCTGAAAACACACTAGAGTAGTTAACAGAAAAATCAAAATACCAAAATGCTTGTTGCTCATCTGCATTATACAGGAATCCAAAATTTTCACTTTTTTCGTCATCCAAATAGTCTTGCATAGGCTCAGTTATATTTTCTGGTTGTGCCCTTAATGATATTACTTGGATAATTGTGTCTAAATTACACTGCGTATTCCTGCGATTTTGCCATTCTCTAGCTTCCTCAGGCGAAGCGCCAAGTAAACTTTTCTTGCTCGTCACATTAGTTTTAGTAATATCAAACAAGCTAAAACATCTTAATTTCATACAGCTATTTATAGACGTAAAAAAACCCGAGAAATTCTCGGGTTTTTAATTTAAATTAGGTTAAATTAACCTGTGAATGTTGCACTTGCTGCTACTGAAACGTTAGCACTGGTCCAAGCATTTGATAGCTCATTGTCTAGTGTAACAGTTGTCCATGCACCTGTAGGATAAATAGCAATTGCTAGTGTATCATCAGTTGCATTGGTATACTCATACATATGAATTGTAGCTAATTGCTGAACTGTTTGGAAAACAGTAGCGATGTTGTCTAAAACTTGTGTTGCATTACCAGTGATAGTAAAGAAGTCTAGCTTTGGACCTTGTGGTTGTACTGTTGCTGCTGAAGTAATTGCATTTAATGCTCCAACTGCATAGTTAGCTGAGTCATAGTTCATTAATGGCTGAAAATCGCCATGTACTTTTGTAAATTGTGCCATGATATGGTTTCCTTATAAAATGTGAGCGCAAAGGCTCTACTTTTATTTATTCCTTTTACAAAAAATGGGTGTCTTATGCTTATTTTGGCATTAGTTTTTGAAGATAAGCCATTAATTCTTTCTTTTCTTCTTGATCTAATTGCTGAAATTTAGCGATTATATTATTGACTTCATCACTGATTGGTTCTGGTTCAGAAGCTGGTGGCTGTGATTTTGCTTTTTGCGCCGCTGCGACATCATACAGCATGTCTCCTAATTTTCTAAGTGCAGGAACTCCGGCATTTTGCTGATATGTTAGTTCCACATTTTTAGCTAAATCAGTGATTTGCTTCATATTTGCTGAAATATCTACCCCTTGCATATATTGCTGAACAACTTTTACAATATAATCGGCCATAGTCAACTTCTTAACTTGTGGTGGTTGAGCAGGTGGCGCCGAAGCTTCAGATAAAATCTCTGCTAACATTCTATCGAAATATTTAGATTCAGTTTGAACTGTGCCGGGCTGTGGGGTTTGAGCAGCCACACGCTCAGCTTCTCTGGCTGCAGGATTAGCACCAAATTGAAAATTCTTGTTCTTTGCTTGCATTTGTTGTTGGATATATTCGGCATCACGCTGCAATTCGTTTTGACGTTGAACTACTTCTGGCCACAAACCCTGCAAAACTCCAATCATTTTTCGTACAAATATGTTACGGAAGTTAGTTTTAGCTAATACATTTTGTGAGTATCGTCTATTGCTTTGACTTCCCATATTGGATGTCGCTGGTTGAATCTCACCTTTAACAAGATCCATTACAGCCTCATTTACTTTATTGTCTACTTCTTGTAGTTTCATTTTCTTATTGTTTTTGTGAATCGGTCAGAATCTTTGTTCTTAATTGCGCTTAATAATTTTTTCTCCAATATTGCTGCTTTGTCGGAGTCATAATGCTTGTTAATTAATTCAACAAGATTTATAGCACTTGTGATAATGTTATGGGCACGACTTTCAATAATGTGTTTGGTATCACGATTATTGCCCAGTGCTTCCAATTCTTCTAATAAACTACGGGTTTTGCGTTCCATAATGATAGGTTCCTAAATATATTTATCACTTTTTCAGACTGTTAAGCATAGCTTTTAATTTTGCACTTTGTATGTCTGCTGCTACTTTTGGAACGGCTTGAACGACTTCCGAAAGCTCACTTTCATGTGTCGGGCTTACTTTAGCAGTAGGTTTTAGTCTAGAAATAATGTCATTTGGACTAGGCTGCGGATTGTTGTATTTCACACTAGCACTTTGCCCATCTTCACCCGGGTCAGTAATTCTCAGTGTTTCTACGTTGAACTCAAGTTCAATTTTAGTTCCTACCCCAGAACTACTACGTGTTTTCATAAGCTGAATTTGATACTGGCCACGTTCACGCATACTGCGACTTGTAAAGATACCGAATACGTTATCTGCTGTATTAATCTTACTGATACCACCTGAGATGTGACTGTGATCAAACTCAATTTCTTCAACTGCACTACGATTCAATTGACTAGCTGTAACTAGCAGCACGTTCAATTCTTTAGACAAGTTACGCAATTCTTCCGATACATACTTGTCCTTAATAAACAAGTCTGATGGGCTGACCTTTGCGCTGACGGGCATAAGGAGATCAAGATAGTCAATGCAAAGAAAATCAATCTTTGCACCAGTCTTAATCTCATATTCCTTACAATATGCTCGTAAGTCATTTACTGTACTCTGTGCCGGCAAATATTTGATTTGCAACTTACCGGCTTTTTTTGCCAACATTCTGACTTTCATTTCAATGTCATCAATGCTTTTAAAAATATCACGGCTGCTAGTTTCTGTCATCATGCTATCTATACGCATCGAACACAAGCCTTCACTGAGTTCTAATGATACATAGATACCATTCAATCCTGCTTGACTCCAGTTTACTGCAAGATTTTGCATAAACAAACTCTTACCTGAACCTGAACCACCTGCAAAGATTTGTAATTCACCTCGATTGAATCCGCCATATAACTTACTATCAACAGTGGACCAACCAGTGCTTATTTGTCCGTTGTTACTCTTTAGTGCCATCAATCTACTACGTGGGTCAGCAAAGTAATCAGTACCCATGTCTTTTGTGATACTAATTTGCACTGCATCTTTAACTAATTTTTCAACTGGGTCATAGTTACCCTTTTCTAGTAGATCGGCTGCTTTAAGAATTGCACGTTCTAGTTCTTGCCTACGTGTGAATTTTTCAAACTCATCCAAAAACCATTCATAGTGACCTTTTTGTAAATCAGCTATAGGTTCTAATTCTATTCCACAAGTTGCTAACACTTGATCGGGTTCAGGCAAGACATTATATTTTTCAGAGTGTTCTGAGAAAAACTTTGCGATAGGTCTTAGTGACTTATCAAAGTTTTCAGCATTCATGATGTTACTAACTCTTGTGTATAACTCACCATTAGTGACCATCATACGCAAGAAAAGTTTCTGAACATCTATATTATAATCAGTTACCAATTCGTTTCCTTATCATTTCTATTTTTATTTTACTTGTAGTTGCACATTGTATTATACTTAATAAAGTAGCTAGTTTGCCATATTTTATTACAGCGTCATTAACATCTTTTACATCACTGTCCCAATTGGGCAAACTTACTTTGTATCCTACTTCTAACGCCCTTTCACAAGTATCTAATCCTGTTTTGTCTCTATCAGGAACAAAGATAACTTCTTTGTTTAATTGTCTAATAAAACGTACTTGATCATCATTTATTGTATTATGAGTTAGTGCCAAACCATCGATAGCTAATGCATCAAAAATGCCTTCCATTAATAATGCAATTTGCCAATCACTTTTTTGATCGTCATACCCAAACACATAGCCGGGTTGTTGATCATTTATATATTTGGGAGTTCTATCGTCTAAAAATCTACTTGTGTGCCCTACTATTTCCCCATTATAATAATAGGGGATAATAATTCTATTTGCATTTCTACCCTCATCAAATGGAGCCACATAAAACTGTCGTTTTTTAAAATCAATTTTTCTTTTAATTAGATAGTCAATATATTTTTTATGTGCTTCGTTATTTTCATCAAGTAGTTCACTATCAGGTAGTTTCTTTGTTTTAAATTCTAATGGTTTTTCTTTTTTGAATTTTTTTGTAAAGTCAAGAAGGTCTTTGTTTTGTAAACTTTCAATATTCCATCGTTGAATTTGAACTTCATCAACACCGCACCATTTCAATAACTCACGTGTTCGGTTAGTGATACTACGACCCAATTCATAATGACAACTGAATGAACAATTAAAACAGTTATATGTCCAATTTGTTCCATCAAATTTTATTCCGCCTCGTTGTCTTTTGTCAGATTTGTGCCCGCGTTTGTCGCAGCATATAGCATTAAAACTATACCAGCCACTTTGCGTAAGCTTTTTTTTGTTTGGAATTATTGACAGGATATCAAACATGCTATGAGTGTAGCATAATATGTATCAAAAATACAATAGATTGGTATTTTATCTTGCCAATATATGTGCTATGTTTCCACCGGTTGAGGTAAACTGCAGTTGAATATATGGGTGAAAACCAGTGACCGTTGTTCCTAAAGTATTAGTCTCTGCTGTGAAATTACCTAGTGCTTCTATAGTGTACCAATCAGCATCAACAGTTGTTGAACCTAAAATATTAATGTTCCCTGAATAATTACTTAGTTTTGCTTGTAATGTTATTTTACTAGAACCATTTAATCCTAACACACTACTGTAATAAGTTGTTCCGGAATTAGATATTTCACCGTGACTAGGTATAGTTACGTTCGTACTAGGAACATGCTTAGGAAGTATTCCATCCATTATTTGACAAACACCCCTAGCATCTGCTTCACTGTTTGTAAATATAGGTAGAATTAAATTACCCTCAACAATATCCAAACTAAAACTACCAATTTGAGCGTCTATCTGCATTAATTCAGCTTGAGTTACAGTTAGATTGGCCAAACCCTTTAGTGCTAAGGTAACATTTACGGTTTTTTGTATATCTACACTAGTACCATCTGAGTTAATGAATCGGAACGTGATTTGCTTACCCGTCAAGTCGATGGGTTTCTGCTCTTGGTTCAAGAATTGAAATTGGATTCTATTATCAACTCCCTTGTTTAGGGTTAAGTTTTTTGCGTACACGATCTGATATCTCCTAGGTGAGTCCCCTTCAAATAGAACAACTTGATATTTTGGTGTATAGTTGTAAACGCTTGTTGAGTACACTTTTAAAGTCCTTTTGTTTATTTATTCATATAAATATGCTATACGGTTAATAAATATTTCGGATAAAATATTCGATAAATATTCCGAGAATTACAACAAAATGCACAACGAATTTTTTAAAAAACTATCTGAAAATCATCCCTTTATCACAGTATGTTCTTAC
>JACCDP010259353.1_pt1 | contig 18922 bp, 13 predicted proteins | sample 7445841 | NCBI WGS metagenome assembly JACCDP01 (sample SAMN15323441, study PRJNA562643) | freshwater metagenome | isolation source: river surface water | place: USA:Blue River Watershed | collected 2017-08-17
ATTGAATATGCTGTAACAAATTTTCATCAACCAAATTAGGCATGGTCACTGTTAAATTAGGACTTCTTTTCATTTCACGTTCTATGGCTTCGAGTGAGCCACTATTTCTAGCCCAGGCCCTGCGTGCGATACCATTATTGACATCATAAAACAACATACTTTCTAGTTTGGTTTTTGATGCAGCTGTTCCATCAAGTACAAGACCAAAACCACCATTGCTTACTTCACCCCATCCTACACCACCACCATTATGAATTGAAACCCAAGTGGCGCCTCTAAAACTATCTCCAATAACATTATGAATAGACATGTCGGCAGTAAATTTACTACCATCATAAATATTACTTGTTTCTCGGTATGGCGAATCGGTTCCACTTACATCATGATGGTCTCTACCAATAACAATTGGAGCCGTAATGTCACCTTTAGCAATTGCGTCATTAAATGCAGATGCAATTTTAGCCCTACCTTCTGCATCGGCATATAAAATTCGGGCCTTAGAACCTACTACCAACTTATTTTTTTCGGCCTCTTTTATCCATGTAATATTATCCTGTAACTGCTGAGCAATAGAGGCTGGAGCATTTACTAACATTGACTCTAACACTGTTGCAGCTATTTGATCTGTTAACTTTAAATCGGCGTCAGTGCCTGATGTACAAACCCATCTAAATGGACCAAATCCATAATCAAAACACATGGGGCCCAAAATATCTTGTACATAACTCGGATATCTAAAATCAATTTTATTTTCTGACATAACGGCTCCCCCTGCTCTTGATGCCTCTAACAAAAAGGCATTACCATAATCAAAAAAATAAGTTCCTTTAGCGGTATGTTTATTAATTACTTCGGCATGACGACGAAGTGATACTTGAACAGCCGTTTTAAATTGTTCTGGATGATTCGCCATCATTTCATTGGACGCTTCAAAAGAAAGTCCTACTGGATAATAACCACCTGCCCACGGATTGTGAAGTGATGTTTGATCGGAACCTAAATCAACAGTAATATTTTCAGTATCAAAACGCTCCCACACATCAATTACATTACCTATATAAGCAATGGAAACAACAGCTTTGTTTCCAACCGCATTTTTAACCATGACAATCAATTCGTCAATATTTTCTGTGAGTTGATCAACCCAACCTTGCGCATAACGTTTTTTTGCTGCTGCCGAATTTACTTCTGCACAAACAGTAATACAACCTGCTATGTTGCCAGCCTTTGGTTGCGCACCACTCATGCCGCCTAACCCTGCCGTTAAAAATATTTTACCATTAGGGCTTACACCAGCGCCTAATTTTTTTCTAAAAGCATTCATCACAGTTATAGTAGTGCCGTGCACAATTCCTTGCGGACCAATATACATATAAGAACCAGCCGTCATTTGGCCATACTGTGTAACACCCATGGCATTGTAGCGTTCCCAATCTTCTGGTTTAGAATAGTTTGGAATCATCATGCCATTAGTGACAACTACACGGGGTGCTTCAATTGAAGAGGGAAAAATCCCCATTGGATGTCCCGAGTACATATGTAGGGTTTGCTCATCTGTAATTTGAGCTAGGTATTTCATCGTAATTAAATACTGTGCCCAGTTTTGAAAAACCGCACCATTACCACCATAGGTAATTAGCTCCTGAGGGTGCTGAGCAACTGCTGGATCTAAATTATTTTGAATCATAAGCATGATAGCTGCAGCCTGCTTAGAAACGGAAGGATATTCATGTATAGGTCTAGCATACATCTCATAATCTGGCATGAAACGGTACATATAAATTCTGCCATATAATTTTAATTCTTCTAAAAATTCATCAATTAAAATAGTATGCCAAGAAGCAGGAAAATAACGAAGCGCGTTAGCGATTGCTAATTTTTTTTCTGTTGTTGTTAGAATATCTTTTCGCTTAGGTGCATGAGAATATTTATCGTCTCTTGATTTTTTACTCGGCAGTTGATCTGGTATGCCCTGCAAAATCATTTCCTTAAATGTCATTGATGTATCATTTTAAAAATGAAATATATTAAGCGCTAACTAATTTTCCTGATTTACAAATTTTAGATGGGCGCAAAGAACCTTGATAATAAAGTATATCTCTATAATCAGAAGTGGAATACAAAATAAAATCTGCTTTGTTACCGGCAATGAGTCTTCCTCGATCAAATAAGTTAAGTGCTGCTGCTGCTCTAAACGTAATGCCAGAAAGCACTTCAGCGGTTGTAAGTTTTTCAAATGTAGCAAGTATGGAAGCCTGGCATACCAAATCACCCATGGGAGCCGATCCAGGATTCCAATCAGACGCAATTGCCAAAGCGCCTCCTTTATCGATTATTTTTCTTGCTGGTGCAAAAGCACAACCAAGTCCTACGCTTGCACCAGGCAGTGCAACAGCAATTGTGTTTGAATTTGCTAATGCTTCAATCTCTTTGTCTTCAGATGCTTCCAAATGATCTGCAGATATAGCACCATATTGCAAGGCTACTTCAGATCCTCCTGTGGTAAATTGATCGGCGTGAATGGTGATATCAAAACCAAGCTCCTTTGCCGATTGCAAATAAGGCGCTATTTCTGATACAGAAAAAGCAGATGTTTCTATAAATGCATCGATACGCTTTGTAAGATTTTCGGATTGTAAAACAGGAAATAAATTTGTAACTAAATAATCCAAGTACGCTTCGTTTGAGCCATTAAAGTCTTTGGGTTTAAGATGTGCAGCCAAACATGTAGCCACTAAGTCTGCAGCAGTTTTATTGTTAGCACTATTTATAGCACGCAGCATTTTTATTTCTTCTTCCACAGATAAACCATATCCACTTTTTACTTCAATGGTTGTTACGCCCAATTGTAAATGTTTATTCGCATTTTTAATTACAATTTGGGTTAATTCCTGTTCGTTACATTTTCTAGTTTGTGTTACCGTATCCCAAATACCTCCACCCGACTGTGCAATTTCTAAATAGGAAACCCCAGCATTTCTGAGCGCAAAATCACGTGCTCTATTTCCACCAAAACAAATATGGGTATGACAATCTATATAACCTGGAACAGCAACATAAGCACCCTCTAATGCATGAATATTAGCATTGGGGTAGCTAGTTAACAATGTGTCCCAATTGTTAACGGCAACGATGGTACCGTTTTCTATGGCAATCCCTGCATTTGAAATTACAACTAGGTCGTTATCGCTAATAGGCCCTCTAAGTGGCAAATCCTGTAAAGTGACTAACTGACTAATGGGTCCAATTAACTCCATGTTTTACGATTAAAACACAATGTAAGAATTATTCGAAAAAGCTTGCCAATAATCAATGGCAAAGTATTCAAGAATTAGCCCCTTTTTTTATTACGAATTAATTTAGGGCCATACCACAGCCAAAATCCTGTTGTACAAAATAAAAACAAAGCAACGCCCATTATTAAAGTGTACGTAAGTTTTATAGGCTCGCCTTTGGTATTAAAATATGTATCTAAATAGGAAGCGTCATGAATATCCTCAATAAAATCAGATTTGCGCAGGTTTACCTGTAAGACATTACCTGTGGCACCATCCAATTGCACCTCCCAATAATGTTTAGCGTACACAAATTTCACAATCCCTTTTTCTTTTCGAATATCGATACGGTCTAAATCAGTAGATAAAGTTTTATCAACACGGTTTAACAGAACGCTGTCTGCTATTGTATGTAATGATGCAATGGGTTTCCAGACGGCCAAATTAGTGGAAGTTCCTTTAGTTGTTACAGGCAATAACCATCCATTCGTATTTTTTTTCCAGCCTAGTAAAGCACCTGTTATAGCAACAACAAAAAAGAAAATAAATAAAACAGCACCCATCATACGGTGCACTTTTCTAAATGTTCTCAAAACTGTTACTTGCATCATTCAAAGTTATGTAAATCTGAAAGATTTGTAGTAATTAACGGTTTTTTCTTATTTTTAATTACTACAATTGAATAAAATGAAAACTACAAAAATCGTTTATTGGGTGAGCACTAGTATTATTTGTGTATTTGCTTTAAGTGCCGTGCAAATGAACTCAGAAATGGCTATAGAAGGCTCAAAGCATGTACTTATACCACGCTATCTTTCTATAGAAATAAGTATTGGTCAACTCATTGGACTCGTATTACTAATTGTACCAGCCATCCCAAAACGATTTAAAGAGTGGGCTTACGTAGGTTTTGGCATTATGTATATTTCTGCACTTGTAGCCCATTTAGCTGTAGGAGATCCATTTGTTCCATTTGGATTAATGGCAGTTCTATTTTTTGGTTTACTACTAACTTCATATATCAGCTTTCATAAATTAGAAGCTGTTAAAAAATAAAGGTTTAGGCTTCGCGCAATATTTTATCCATTTTTTTACCTTTTGCTAGTTCATCAACTAGTTTATCTAAGTACCTAACTTTTTTTGTTAGAGGATCTTCTATTTCTTCTATCCGGTAGCCACAAATACTACCGGTTATAAGTATTGCATTAGGATGCAATATCGCTGACGCAAAAAAAGTTTCAAAATTTGTTCGATCTAATATGTGCTTTTCGAGCTGTTTTTGCGTATAGCCAGTTAACCATTTGATAACATGGTCTAGCTCTTGTTGGTTGCGACCCTTCTTTTCAACTTTAGCTAAGTATAAAGGATATACAGCGCCAAAGATCATCCTTTTAATTCTTTCATTTGTGCTACTTTTATTCATAGTGCTTAAATTAAGATAATTCAAAAATAAAGTTTATTTTCATTGGAATTAAATACTATGGAAGTACACCACGCACACCACCCTGCTCACAAGAAAAAAATTAGTGAGTATTTTTTAGAATTTTTCATGTTATTTTTTGCAGTTACCCTTGGTTTTTTTGCAGAAAATCAAAGAGAGCATTATATAGAAGGTCAGAGAGAAATTCAATACATGGAAAGCCTTATCGAAGACTTGACAAAAGACAAATTCGATTTAAGTGAATCAAAAAAATATACAATTACACAAACAAAATATATTGATACTGCCATCTCTTTACTATCGGAAAATAACTGGACACCAGAAAACATAAAAAAATTGTATCGTGCTAGCTTAAAAGTAGGTGGCAGTAGACCTGCTACATTTATTGATAGAACTTCGGCTCAATTAAGATCTGGCGGCATGCGACTCATAAAGGATAAAAAAGTAGCTACCCTAATTACAGAGTATTGGCAGCTAATTGCACAATATAACGAATTTGAAACAGTTGCCATTCACGAATACAAATTGAATGTTAAAAATATGACTTATAAAATTTTTGATGGAACCAACTATCTAGATGCAAAAAATAAAATCATAAAAGATGGTGCAACATTAATGACATATGATAAAAACTTTTTGCTTGAGTATAACAATAGGTTGCTCAATTTAAATTATGATTTAAAGGCTTTTATAAATAGATTCTTTTATGAAAATATTGAAAAGAAAATCGACGAATTACAAAAAGCAATTTCGGAATCGTATCATATAGCAATACCTGCTACGCCAAATAAATATTAATATGGAAGTACATCGCCCAAAGTTTTTAAAAGGATTTTTAGAAGAGGTTTCTATTATTTTATTAAGTATTTCATTGGCTGTTGTTGCCGAGCGCATGGTAGAACACTATGTGCATACCAAACAAGGAAAAGCAGCACTAGTAAGACTTGCAGCAGAAATGAAAAGAGATGCTGCTGATTTTAAGTTTAATGTAACCATTCATAAAAATGCGATTGAAGCCGAAGATAAATTAACAGCATGGTCTAAAGGTGAAATAGAAATTAGTGAGGACTCCCTTTCTATTTATCTTTCCAATGCCCTTGATTTTACATTTTTTGCTAGCAATACTTCAGAATTTGAATCTCTAAAAGCAACAAGCAAATTAGCTTATATCGAAAATCATGAATTACTTTCAAAAATAATTGTTAACTACAATAGATACGAAGATTTTAAACTAGGTACTACTATCGAAAATGATTTGGTGCAAAAGCTATATGCCGTTATTAGACCCATGGTAAAATATAGTTTTAATTCTATTCAAGAGCAGCCACACTATCGCTTTGATGGTGCAGGTATTAAGCAACAATTAAGAAACAACCAAGAATTCCTAAACTTATTACAAGAAAAGAAATTACTAGATGCCCAAACCTTATATTGGAATCAGTCAGGTTTTAATAGAACGAACAAATTAATTCAACAAATAGAAGAAGAAACAAAATAAATGGAAGTACACCACCACCCTCATATTCCAACCCATGCAAAGCCATGGAAAGAATATCTATTAGAAGGCTTAATGATTTTTGTTGCTGTAACCCTCGGTTATGGTGCCGAAAATGTTAGGGAGCATTATGTAGAAACTAAAAAGGCAATTATTAGTGCAAAAAATTTATACGTAGATGTTACCTATGATTCGATTGGCTATGCAGGTATACAAAGAAACAGAGATAGGCAAGATAGCTGTTTTGAGATCATTAACACTTTATATAATAACAAAAAACTTGATAAAGAGCCTGCTACTGTATACGCAGCGCATGGTTATATAGCACTAAGGATGTTAAAACAAATGAATACGCTCGCTTTAGATGAAGTAAAAAATTCTGGGACTTTAAAATTTTTAGAATCTGACGAATTAAAAGCTGCTATCCAAAGATATGCAAGTTTAGGAGCTGGTCTAAAATTACGTGAGCAAAGAGAGTTTGGTTATATAGATAGAATGATAGATCCTATTTCAATTAAAAATTTTGAGTTTAATTTTTTTAGGGCTGCATCAGATAATTTTAAAATAGATAGTAATAAAATAATTGTGACAGCGCCAATTCCTGCCAATTTAAAAATCATGAAAAAAGATCAGTTAGACTGGGATAATTATATTGCTATTTTAGGAATGCTTCAAACCATCAGGGCATCTACCGATGAAAATTATATTAAACCTACTAAAGAGCAGTGCCACGAATTATTAACGCTACTAAGAAACTACCTAATTAAGCATGATGCTTTAGGGGAATAATCAAACACATTTTGTATTTTTAAGTACACCTTAAAAATACTGTTATGCGTTTACGAGTAATTGCCATTTTACTTAGCGTTATACCATTTGGACAACTATGGTCCCAGGCTCCCGCTTCAATCAAAGAATTTAAAAAATCCTTTGTAACGTATCCTTTTTCAGACCCGGATCCAATAGCTTCACAAACAGCTATATATCCCTATTTCAGGTTCGATGGTTTTACCAATAAGCCCGTTAACAAATCATGGACGGTTGTAGAACTAGAAAACGATTATATCAAAGTATTAATTCTTCCAGAAATTGGCGGTAAAATATGGACTGCCATTGACAAAACAACAGGCAAAGAATTTTTATACAATAATAAGGTTATTAAGTTCAGGGATATTGCTATGCGCGGACCTTGGACCAGTGGTGGTCTCGAAGCTAATTATGGAATCATAGGTCATACACCCAATTGTGCCACACCCGTCGACTATACCACTAAAAATAATATTGATGGCAGTGTAAGCTGTTTTATAGGTGTGCTAGATTTATTAACAAGAACCAATTGGCAAATAGAAATTAACCTTCCTAAAAACAAGGCATATTTTACTACAAATTCTATTTGGAATAATACCACAAGTATTGGCCAACCTTACTATCACTGGATGAATGCGGGTATAAAAACAAAAGGGAATTTAGAATTTATATATCCAGGCACTCATTACATTGGTCATGGCGGCGAATATGCATCATGGCCAACCAACGAAACAAATAGGAAAAAAATTAATTTCTATGAAGAAAATGATTTTGGCACTTATAAATCATACCATGTTATTGGAAAACAAACCGATTTTTTTGGTGCTTATTGGCACGATGACAATTATGGCATGGTAAAGTATGCGCCTTACGATAATAAAGCAGGGAAAAAGATTTGGATTTGGGGACTATCACGTCAGGGTATGATTTGGGAAAAAATTCTCACAGATACCGATGGTCAGTACGCTGAAATACAGTCTGGACGGCTCTTTAATCAAAATGCAGCCAATAGTAGCCTAACTCCTTTTAAACATGTTGAATTTGCTCCGCACACAACCGAAACCTGGAAAGAATTTTGGTACCCAGTCAATAAAACAAAAGGGATTGTAGTAGCCAATGAGTTTGCTGCACTAAATATTAAAGAAGAGTCTGGCTGGTTAAAATGGTACTGCTCACCAGTTACTTTTTTTAAGGATGATGTAGAAATTATTGTTGATGGCAAAACCCTACTATCAAAATCAATAAATGCAAAACCACTTCAAACATTAACAGACTCCATCAAAATAGGATTTGGAAAACATGACATTTCTATTGCACTTAAAAATCAACAATTAATTTGGAAAAATGATACTGCATTTAATACGCTATCAAGACCACTCGAGGCGCCCACTACATTTGATTGGAACAGCATAGAAGGCCTTGTAACACAGGGCAAAGAACTAATGGATCAAAAAATGTTTACAGAAGCGGAGGTGAAATTAACTGAAGCACTTTCAAAAGACCCCTTTCATTTAAATGGACTTATCAAAATGGCGGAGTTACAAATACGCAATGGTAACTATGAAAAAGCTTTTGAACTTTCAAAAACAGCCATTTCTATAGACGCCCACCATGGTGCAGCAAATTATTATTATGGTGTTAGTGCAAAATATTTAGATAAAATGACTGACGCTATTGATGGCTTTAGTTTAGCAACTATGGGTATAGAATACAAATCGGCAGCTTACACAGAATTAGCCATTATTCATGCGCAAAATAAAAATTGGAGTAAAGTAATATATTATGCACAACAAGCCATTGATTACAATAAATACAACGCAGAAGCTACAACACTAAAAATTATTGCCAATGAGCAACTTGGTAAATACGATATTGCTAAACAAGCACTCTTACAGTTTGGAAAAGAACAACCACTTCAACTTTTTTATAAGTGGCTTAATAAAACTTTGGTTTTAAAAAATGAATTACCCGAAGAATCCATTTTAGAACTAGCATCATTTTACGCAGCAATAAAAATGAATGCAGAAGTGTCAAAAATTTTAGATTTACTGCCTAGTCATCCACTCGCTATGTATTGGAAAGCTTATTTAAGAAAAGATGATAAAATGGCTGCTATTTCACAATTAGAAAATGCAAATAAGCTTCCTACAACACTAATATTTCCATTTAGAACTTCATTGATACCCATTTTAGAGTGGGCTACAAAAAACAGCACAAGCTGGAAACCCAATTATTATTTAGCCTTACTACTACATGATAAAAACAAAAAAGCAGCAGCTCTGCAAATGGTAACAGCTTTAGGTTCCTCACCTACCGACGCTCATTTTTACGGACTCCGTGCTCAATGGAATACGACAAACTTAATCTCCAAAGAAGCGGATCTACAAAAAGCCATCACATTAGACCCGGTTGGCTGGAGATACTATAAGCTACTTACTCAACTGTACATTCAAAATAAAGAATATGAAAAAGCACTTGCACTGGTAGAAAAATTCAAAAAATCAAACAGTCAAGAAAATTTTATCATGGATATGCTATTGGCAAAATCTTTACTACTCAATAAAAAATACAAAGAATGTGATAAGTTGCTTTCAAGTATGGAAGTGATTCCTTTTGAAGGATCTACCGATGGAAGAGCATTGTATTGGGAGGCAAAAATGATGCAAGGTGTTGCTGCACTAAAAGATAAAAATTACAAGAGCGCTATTCAATTTATAAACGAAGCACAGGAATGGCCAGAAAATTTAGGTGCAGGTAAACCCTATGATTCAGACATAGACAACCGATTAGAACAGTATCTACAATACATCTGCTTTAATGCATTACATCAGTTAGACAGTGCGCAAGCATTATTAAATAAGATCACCACATTTAAACCTGGTATATACAATACAATTAGAAATTTTCAACCAGCCAATCATTTAATTACTAAATGGGCTTATGAAATAAAAAATGAGAAGTTTAATTGGAATGAATGGATGGAAACACAAAAAAATAAATTTCCTCAATTTAAAGAAACGTTTAACTGGGTATTAAGCAAAGCCAATAATAATGGGGAAAATAGCAATACCACCGAAGATCCCTGGATGCGTGTGATTCAAGAAGTAATGTACACATCTGACTCTACTAAATACGATGCCTATATTTTTATTCAAAAACCAGAAAGAAGAAATGAACAAACAAACTGGGAGTTGGTATGGGAAGATAATTTTAATAAAGGTTATTTAGATACAACCCATTGGAGTAAAATAGGTTTGTTTTCTACCCCAAAATGGAAAATGCCCAAAGAAAAATGGAGAGATAATACAGGCTGTTTCAGATATATCACAGACACCGATGACCGCGTTGTACAATTTGACGCAGAAAATATTTTACTAAGAGGTGTCGTAAATAATGATACCATTAATGGTGATCCTCGACCTATGCTTACTGGAGGCATTTATAGTTACAATAAATTTGCTTTTCAATATGGACGCCTAGAAGTGCGCGCCAAATTAGATCCGGCGCATGGTGCATGGCCAGCTATTTGGATGCTTTCCGAAAAAGATATTTATCCCAATCAAAACAATGGAGAGATGGATATTATGGAAAGGCTAAACCATGATAGTTTTGCTTATCAGACAACACACAATCATGCTACCATAACACTAAAGCAGGAAACACCTAAAAAATATAACACCGGAAAAATTGATCCGAGCGGTTATAACACCTATAGTGTAAGTTGGTACCCCAATAAATTAGTGTACGCCATTAATGGCATTGAAACCATTACGTATCCAAAAGTTGCAGGAGCGGGCACCTATCAGTGGCCTTTTGACCAGCCCTTTTACTTAATCATTGACCAGCAATTGGAAGGTAGCTGGCCAGGTAAAGTCACCAATCTTAAAGAGTTACCAATTAATATGACAGTAGATTGGGTGAGATTATATCAATAATTTATATATAATATTTATTATCAATTAATTACACCAAAACTAGCAAGTCAAGTTAACAATTTGATAATATTGGCTAGTTCCTCATTGGTTTCATTTTAAGGACCTTCGTAACCAATTAATTAAACAAAAATTTGTTATGGACTTTAACTCAATTTTCAAGGTGTTCTTACCAAAAGATCGTGTGTTTTATCAATTATTTGAAGAAGTAGCAGAGCATGTGCACGAGATGGGTATTAAACTCAAAGAAATGGTGAATGAAGCAGATGCTGATAAAAGAGCAAGCATCTTAGCTCAAATTGAAAATTTAGAACATACCAATGATGATTTAACCCATAACATTTTTACAGAACTAGGCAGAAACTTTATCACTCCTTTTGATAGAGAAGATATTCACTACCTAGCAACCTCACTTGACGATATTGCAGATTACATTTATGCTTCTGCAAAAAAGATCAATTTCTACAAAATCAATCCAAACGATTTAGGTATCCATAAATTAACAGAGCTTATTTTACAAGGTACTATCGAAACTAAAAAAGCAGTACTAGGGCTTCGCGATATGAAAAATATCAAGGGCATGACAGATGCTATGATCAAAGTAAATAGTATTGAAAATCAAGCAGACGACGTTTTTGATATGAGTATCGAAAAACTATTTGAACAAGAGAATGATTTTAAAATCATTATCAAAAAAAGAGAGATCTATCAAGTACTTGAAATTGCTACCGATAAAATCGAAGACGTTTCGAACGTAATTGAATCTATTATTATCAAGTACGCTTAATTAAAATATAATGAGTTTATTAATTGTCATTATCGCATTAGCGTTAATATTTGACTACATCAATGGTTTTCACGATGCAGCAAACTCAATTGCAACCGTTGTTTCAACAAAAGTATTAACACCATTTCAGGCGGTATTGTGGGCGGCACTTTTTAATTCGGTTGCCTATTTTATTTTTAAAGACCATGCTGTAGCCAACTCAATTAGCAAAACAGTTTACAAAGAATTTATTACACTTCCTGTAATTTTTTCTGGATTATTAGCTGCTATATTTTGGAACTTACTTACTTGGTGGTACGGTATTCCTTCTTCTTCTTCACACACACTCATAGGTGGTTTTGCGGGAGCAGCTATTGCGCATGCTTTACTTGAAAAAGGCCTCAACTTTCCATGGTCAAGAATAGTAGATAGCCATACTATATTAATGACAGTTTTATTTATTTTTTTAGCGCCAATTATTGGCATTGTTATATCGGTATTTATTACAGTAGTAACCATTATGCGAAACATATGGATTCGCATTGCAATCATCGTTGCTGTGACACTTGCTACTGCATTTTTATTTGATAATTTCGAGAATAATAAAATGAACGAAAACGTTCAAAAATTTTATGGTATCGATAAATACAACAAGGAAATTGCATTATTAAAAGAAGATTTAATTAGCAAAAAAGACGCTGATTTAGAAGCTAAACTTACAGCAACACAAGAAAAACTGGACAAAGCAAACGTTTATTACAACCAGATAAAGCCGCTGATTAATGATTTTGACAATTCAAGTGCAAATACAATCGCGAAAATTGCAAATGATAGCGGATGGCTTAAGTCTGCGGCAGCAAGCAAAATAAAAGATGCCGTTAGAAACGCAAACGATTACCTAGTTTTAGAATCTAAAGCTCCATCTGACAAAGCAGCTAAGGCCGAGTATGATATTGCCAAAGAAAAAACAGAAGGCTATAAAGAGCCATTAAAATTATACTTAGCAGGAACTATTTCGATGGACTCTGCTATTAAAGCCGTAAATGCTATTTATCCAATTAAGGCACAAAACATAGAAAAAGTTAAGAAAAAAATTAAGGGCTTTAATATTGAAAAATCTTTTGCTGCAGAAATTGACAAAGCAGACAATTCTATGATTGTTTATGGCATTTTGATTTCTTCGTTACTATTTATTCTAATCTATATCTACGTAGAAAAAGTAAAAACACCTACCGCATATACAGTGGCTAATATGTTTAAGAAACTACAACTTTTTAGTTCTGCTGCATTTAGTATTGGACATGGTGGTAATGATGCTCAAAAAGTAATGGGTATTATTGGCGCTGCTTTAATAGCTAGTGGTAGCATTCAAGATTTTGGTCAATTGCCAAGTTGGGTGCCTGTTGCATGTTACTTAGCCATTGGACTTGGAACAATGAGCGGTGGATGGAAAATTGTAAAAACAATGGGCTCAAAAATTACTAAAGTAACGCCACTAGAAGGTGTTGCAGCAGAAACAGCCGGTGCCTTTACCTTGTTTTTTACTGGTCAAATGGGTATCCCCGTTTCTACCACGCATACCATTACTGGTTCAATTATTGGAGTAGGTGCCACCAAACGTTTAAGTGCTGTAAGATGGGGCGTAACAACCAATTTATTATGGGCTTGGGTTCTTACCATACCAGTAAGTGCTACACTTGCTGCCATCACTTACTTTATTGTTACCTTATTTGTAAAGTAGTTTAAAACTTAGGGCACTTTAGCTTTAAAGCTTTGCTTTTGTTATCCAAAATGTAAATGAGTGAAATCTCTGAAGATTGGTAAAATCTGGAGGAAGCAATGGTGTTTGTGCCACCTACATCATAGGTAAATCCAGCTCTAATCTGATTCCATTCGAGTCCTACATAGGGTATCATACATTCTTTAATTCGGCTCCAAAGTCCTGCATAAACTTCTATGCCATTTTCAGATCCGAGGTAATAACTAAGGGCGCCCCCAAGGATGAGCTCATTTGTTAGCCCCTGCTTTTGATATTGGAAACTAGTATGCAATGACGCTGCATTTGACAAAGAAAAATAAGCACCGCCATGCAAATTAACCCTGCTATTTGTAAAATAGGTAGGTGTAATAAATCCTACGGTAGGTTTTGCAAAATGATAATAAGAAGCGCCGACATAAAAAATATTATCATCAGAAGTAGAGCCGGTATATAAAAGTCCTGCATTAATATCGGTTGTGTTCTTTGTAAAATTATTACCCAAAATTAGTTCGGCAGTAGTACCCGTAAATCCACCAGCCCTTAATTGATCTTCGAAATTTACTTTTAATGGATCAAAACGGTACATACTATAATTGACCTGAAAACCAACAGCAATAGAATGATTGGCGTTTTCATCAAGTGCTTTACTATAACTCACCGATGCGGCTATATTATTATCATTGAGTAATTTATTACCGCTCTGATCCGATAATATTAATAATCCTACACTCAATTTATCATCTTCCTTGATATACTTTTTTAAAATAGGTGCATCCAGCGATAACGTTTTTGTTGCATAGGCATTATTAAATTCAGGCAATTGTGTTCTGCTATTCAAAGCAGCTCTTAGCGATCCGCTAAAATTTCCAGTATTGGCAGGATTGATGGTTAAGGGTGATGCAAAAAATTGGGAGAAATGTGGATCCTGTGCATAGGCATGCAACTTAACAAGTAACAGGATGATAACTAATTTTATTTTTCTCATGTTACTTATCTTAAGACACTAATATTTCCTTTATGAATTTCTAATTCACCACTTAGCAGTTCAATAACAATTTGATACACATAAGTGCCCTGTGCTACGAGCTGACCATTGTAATATCCATTCCATCCAAAATTGATATCGTTGGTTTTACCGTTTGTTTTTTCAAACATTTTTTGACCCCATCTATTAAATACCTGAAACTGTTTTACCTGTTTCACATCTTTACCTGCAATCACATAAAACACATCATTTAAGCCATCGCCATTGGGGGAAAATGCATTGGGTAGTGCAATATGCGACCTATAGTATGCATTTACTTGGAGGGTTGCAGAGTCTTTACAAAATAGTGCTGTCGTTCCTACAATTTTAAATAACCCATTAACATTGGTGGTTAAAATTGGCGTCAAACAACCCGTACAGCTAAGACCTTGCGTTGGCGTCCAAACAATAGTAGTTGCTTTATCGCCACTATTAATGGGTTGTAATGTTGTGGGCTCTCCTCTGTATACATCTATTTGTGTAGGATTAAAACGAATTGAAAACGGAACATACGCAACATTTATTTTATTATTTGCAGTATTCGTTTCAAATGGTACAAGTCCGCTATTTAAATACGCTACTACATTTGTTACATTTTGATTGCGCACAATATGTGTTATAGTTGCGCAGTTGCCAGCAAAAGATTGACTAGTACCAATCCATACCGAACCTAAAAATTTACTTGTAGCTAGTGTACTGTCGCTATCAAAATAACGTATTTGAGTAGGCTTATACAAACTCGTATACTGATTGTCTAAACATACAGTACTTGTTATTTGCAAGCTGTCAGTTTTATAACATCGAACAGTTAGATTACTTATAGAAAGATCTACTGGAAAAACTTTGATGTTTGCAACTGTAGAATCATCACATCCTAAAACACTTGTCGCATTTACTTTAACAATGGTTGTATCAATTACAGATAGTACAGGATTTGAACAATTTGTACAACTTAAAGACCCTTTGTTAGTGGACCATGTAATTGATGCTAATTTATCTGGAGCGGTACTATCTTTAAGAACCAGTGTTGTGTTTACGAGTACTGTTGTATCGTTAGGAAAAACGAGTAATTTAAATTTGAAATTTTTTCTACTAGATCTATTATTCCCTTCATTTAATTCTAGTACTGCATTTTCTTCGTCAAACACCAGTGTTATTGAATCTAAACCGAGCCTTGGTGCTTTTACAATATGCGTATACACTTTTTCGCATTTTCCTAAAATGGCCTGATCCGTAGCAAAACTATTGAGCATTTTTATTGGACCAGCTACTGATGGGTAACGATCATAAAAATTAACGGAAACACCTGCTGGTATGGTATCGTAGCCATTGTTACGTACACCAAATACCACCCGAACACTATCATTTTTATAACAGCTTACACTGTAAATATTAATTTGTCCATCGGCAGCAGGATTATCTACTTGCAAAGTATAGGTTGGAGAATTACTAATGCAAGCACCGGCACTAGCCACTAGCCTTATCTTATAATTTCCAGGCTTTAAAAAATCATATAATAAATCGTTACTGGTAGATACCATTTGCTCATTAGCGCCTAATTCATCAGATACAAACCAGTTATATGTAGTAGCACCATAAGATTTATTGATAAACGTTACAGGATCTTTGTAAACACCACCTGCAGATGCAATAATTCTTTTGTCTGGAGAAAATCTTGCATCCACCCCACAGTTTACAATAACATTGGCCGTATAGTTACTGTAACAAGTTGCCGCTGCTGTTAGTGCTTTTAATTCTATGGTATAGGTTCCCGTAGCTGTAAACGTATTTGAATAATTAATGGCAGTACTAACAAGTACACCATCTAAATACCATTCATAAGTTAGTGCACCAACGCTTGTATTGATAAAATTAACGGCGCTTCCAACCACAGGATGTGCGTTGGCGTCAAAATTAAAACTAGCAACTACATTATCGGGGCAAGGTGCAGCACATCCATCACTGGTTAATAAACTTCCTCCATTAAATAAATTTAAAAAAGCCATCATGCGGTCTGCTTGACCTTGCGTAAATACAGATGGACAAGGGCTTCCATAATCCATAAAATTTGAAATATTGTCTGGCTGATCGGTAGTGAATGGACCAGAAATAGTATCGGTATTGCAAGAATTTTCGGGGGCAGCACATGAAGACCCTTTTATACTTCTATCAGGCGGTGTATCACACACCAGGTCGCCATCGGTAGTACAATCATTATTCAAGCAATTGGTTCCAGTAAATGTGTGCAGCAAAGAAAGATAGTGCCCCATTTCATGTGCAATAAGCGGTGTACTTAAACTGCTCACTACAAGTCCACCACCTGCGCTAGCATATCCACCGTAGCCCATGCGTTCCCACTTGCCACATTCAAAAACACTGGGTTGAATTTCACCCTGTATCGAATTCACCAACCAGATATTTGCATATTTTGAAGGGTTCCAATTAGAAAGAGTACCAAGCTTGCCGCCTTCTAAGTCAACATCAATATTTTGATAGTAACTATTGATACGGTCAATACCGTTTGTTTTTCCGCCATTAGGCGTTCTAGTAGCCAAACAAAATTGTATGCGTGTATCAACGCCTTTAGGATCTGTACCGTATATTCCTAAATGCGCAAATGCTTTGTTTAATTCTGCTACAGCATCAATAATCATTTGATCGGTTATAGCAGCTGCATTTTGATTGACAATATGAAAAACAACAGGTATAGTAACAACTGGAACAGACATCGGTGCAACCACCACATTGTTGGTTCCAACGTTATTTTCAGAAATTTTAATACTGCGCTGGCCTGCAGCTTGCATTACCCAAGCTCTAATTTTTTCATTTAATACGTTTTCTCTAGAAACATACATTGGGTCTTTACGCAGCAATTGCTGGTAGGCGTCTGCGCCACATTTTGGTGCCTCAAATATTTGCTGCCCCATAGAGAAAAGTGCAAAAGCAATAAAACCACAAACCAACAACAATCTACGCATCATAACTTAAGTACAGTTTAATCTTAAACGTCAAAAAAAGAAATAAATGATACCGAACAGCCACAAATTCTTAAAAATAACTGATACAAATCGTTAAAATTATTTATGATGATGTTAATTTTAAGGAATTTATAGTTAATTTTTATGGTTATTCTTTGTTAAAATTGAGGTAGATTTAATTACGATTTGCTGGTAAGGATAATTTTCAATGCTTCACACTGAAAACCTTTAATATGAAATTGCTTCAAACACAGATTACACAAAGCCCTAGTAGTTATATTTCGGTGCTTGAAAGAGATGAGCCACAATTTATGGCCCCCTTTCATGCCCACCCCGAATTAGAACTTGTATGGGTAAAAGAGAGTCATGGAAAGCGCATTATAGGTGATAAAATAGAGCCATTCAAAGAAGATGATATGGTATTTATTGGCGAAAACCTTCCACATGTGTGGCTAAACGACGAAACCTACTACAATGGGCAGCAAAACCACAAGGCCAAAGCTATCGTTGTTTATTTCAATAAAAACTTATTTGGGTCTGATTTTTACGAGTTAGACGAAGCCAGCAATATCAAAGCTCTTTTTGAAAAAGCAAAAAGAGGCATTAAAATTGGCGATGATACCAGAAAAAAAATTGGTGCCAAATTAGAAAAGATGGTTGCGCAAAAAGATTTTGAGCGCGTTATTGGACTTTTTGAAGTACTGCATTTAATTTCTACCGCCAAAGACAACGAACTCATAACAACCGAAGGTTACACAAAGCCTGTAAGTAAAGATGGTACCGATAGACTTGCAAGTGTATATAAATATGTACATGAAAATTTCAAGCAACCTATTTCTTTAAATCAAGTAGCAGAGCTTGCTAATTTAACGCCGCAATCTTTTTGCAGATTGTTTAAAAAACGTAACAAGAAAAAATTTGTAGAATACTTAAACGACATGCGCATTGCACAAGCGTGCAAATATTTAATTGAAACAGACTGGAGCATTTCTGAAGTAGCCTATGCATGTGGTTACAAATCGGTTTCTAATTTTAATAAATTATTTAAAGAAACAAAAAATTGTTGCCCAAAAGCATTTAGGATTCAGTTTGATAAATAATTTTTCAACCACTTTTGTAAAAAAAATAGCCGCTCTTACGAGCGGCTATTTTTATGCTTAAAAATTTTCTCGAACAATTATTTATCCCAGAAAATTTTATTTGTTGCTTTATCGTTTGCACTTACAGCAGCATAGTTTTTAGTGTTGTATACATTTTCTGAAGAAGGATACATCCATCTTGTAGGCGGAGCTACGTTAGTTGGAGTTGCATCATCATTCCAGAATCTTAATGCTGGTAAATCTGTTCTTCTAACTTCAGCAAAGTTTTCAAATGGTTGAATTACATTGTAATGTAACCAACGCTGATTTGAAATAAGTGCTTGTCTTGCAGCAGTAGTTGTTGCA
>JACCDP010913633.1_pt1 | contig 18899 bp, 13 predicted proteins | sample 7445841 | NCBI WGS metagenome assembly JACCDP01 (sample SAMN15323441, study PRJNA562643) | freshwater metagenome | isolation source: river surface water | place: USA:Blue River Watershed | collected 2017-08-17
CCGATCGGTTCGCGGAGACGGCGGCCGCCGCGCACGAGTCGGAGGACGCTGTCCTGCGGCTGCGTGACCTGGCGGGCGAGGGGTTCGCGGCGCTCGGCGAGGACATCGTCGTGGCGCTCCGCGTCGACGGCGCGCCCCCGCACGCGGCGTTCTTCGAGGCCCTCGGCGACGCGGCCTCGGAGGTGGCGGGGCGTCTCGGCGCCATCGAGGCGATCGTCGAGCGGTCGCGGGAGCAGCACGGGGGCGCCGTGTCGCCGGTGGTGGAACAGGCGGCGCTGGACCTCGCGCGGGCCCGGCGGCGGCTGGAGGAGCACGCGCAGGCCGCCCACGCCTTCCTGGTGGAGGACGCCGAGGCATGTCGCTACCTCGAGCCCGGCGCGCGTGGCGTCGTGGCGGTGCGCGCGCCCATCGACGTCGGGCCGATCGTGCGGGCGCTGCTGGTGGAGCGCACGGTGTCGCGCGTGTTCACCAGCGCCACGCTCGCGGTGAACGGACGCATCGACCATTGGCTGGGTCGGGTCGGTCTGGCCCCCGCGCGGCCGGGCGACGCGGACGACGAATCGCCGGACGACGACGCCGGGTCGGTCCATTTCGGCGTCTACCCCAGCCCGTTTCGGTACGAGGAGCAGGCGCTGCTCGGGCTGCCGCGGGACCTTCCGCCGCCGGATGCCGACGGGTGGCTGCAAGCCGCGACGGAGGCGACCGTCCGCGCGGTGCGCGCGAGCGGGGGAGGGGCCTTCGTGCTCTGCACGAGTCACGAGGCCGTCGCCGCCTTCGGTGCCGCCCTGGAGCAGGCCCTCAGCACGCGGCACGCGATCCTCCGGCAGGGCCGGGGCAACCGCGAGCGCCTGCTCGCGCGGTTCCGCGAGGACCGCGCGTCGGTGCTCGTGGGCACCGACAGCTTCTGGGAGGGGGTGAGCGTGAAGGGGGACGCGCTGCGGCTCGTGGTGATTCCGCGCCTGCCGTTCCGCGTGCCCACCGAGCCCGTCGCCGCCGCGCGCCACGAGCGCTTGCGCGCGCGCGGCCAGGACCCGTTCCGGGCGTTCTCGTTGCCGGAGGCCGTCTTGAAGCTGCGACAGGGCTTCGGTCGCCTGATCCGCACGGGGTCCGACCGGGGTGTGGTCCTGCTGCTCGACCGACGGATCCACGACGCATGGTACGGGCGGGTGTTCCTCGCGTCGTTGCCGCCGGCGCGCCGGTCGGTCGGGCCGTTGCGCGCCGTGCTCGGCGCGCTCGAGACGTTCTACGGCGCGGATGCCGGGGAGGCGTTGCGGAGGGGGCGGGCCCCCTCCGCCCCTTGAAGGGTGTGCAGCGACACGCGCTTGCCGCCACCCTGTCGGCGTGTGACGTGCGGAACCAACGCGGAGTGTGTCGTGTACCTCGACGTCGTGCTGTTGAACGGGAACGCCACGCCCACGCTGGCGGGGGCCATCGCGGACTCCCTCGGGGAGCGGCTCGGGGACGCTCGCGTCTCGCGCTTCTCGGACGGGGAGATCCAGGTCGAGATCCGCGACAACGTGCGCGGACGCGACGTGTTCCTCATCCAGAGCACCTGCGCGCCGACCAATGACAGCCTCATGGAGCTGCTCATCCTCGTGGACGCGTGCAAGCGCGCGTCGGCGGGACGGATCACCGCGGTCATCCCGTACTACGGCTACGCGAGGCAGGATCGCAAGGCGGCACCGCGCGCGCCCATCACCGCCAAGCTCGTCGCGGACCTGCTCACGACGGCGGGCGTCGGCCGCGTCCTGACGATGGACCTTCACGCCGGGCAGATCCAGGGCTTCTTCGACATCCCCGTGGACAACCTTTACGCGCAGCCGATCCTGACGCGCTTCGTGGCGGACCACCTGCCCGTCGCGGAGACGGTGATCGTGTCGCCGGACGCCGGGGGCGTGGAGCGGGCGCGGCGCTTCGCCAAGCCGCTGCACTGCGGGCTGGCGATCATCGACAAGCGCCGCAGCGGGCCGAACCAGGCCGAGGCCCTGCACCTCATCGGCGATGTGCGCGACCGTGACGCCATCATCGTCGACGACATGATCGACACCGCCGGCACGCTCTCGAAGGCCGCCCAGTCCCTGCGCGACAACGGCGCGCGGCGCGTGTTCGCCGTCGCGACGCACGCGGTCCTGTCCGGACCCGCGGTGCAGCGGATCCAGGACAGCGTGCTCGAGACCGTCGTGGTGACGGACACCATCCCGCTGTCCGCCGAGGCGCGCGCCTGCCCCAAGATTCGCGTGGTGTCCGTGGCGGGCCTGTTCGCAAAGGCCGTCCGCAGCATCCACGACCACGACTCCATCAGCAGCCTCTTCGACGACCGCAAGGGCGTCGGGGTGCCCATCCCTTGACGTTTCGCGCACTGCCGCGTTAATCGCGCTGCGGCCGGGAGTTCGCTCCCGACCTGTCGTGTCGGCCCGAGAGGGCCCTCGTCCGTGGCACGACCCGGCCCTCCCGCCCATGCGGTTCCGCACGCGGTCGAGAGGTCCGGACACGCTGGTACCGTCGCGCTCGTTCGAGCCGGCTGACCCGGGGTGACGGATGAACCTCCCCCTGGTGCCGGTGTGACCACCGGCTCCGAACCCGCCGACCCGACCGGTCGGCCCAACTCCTCCCCGGAGAGGTCCCGATGGAAACCCATTCCCTCACCGCGACCGCCCGCGCCGAGACCGGCAAGGGTGTCGCGCGCAAGGTTCGCGCCGGTGGCAAGACGCCCGGCGTGATGTACGGCCAGAACGGCGCGATCGCGTCCGTCTCCTTCGACGTCGGCGAGCTCGCGGCCATCTTCCGCAAGACCGCCGATCCCAACACCTTCGTCACGGTGAACCTCGACGGCACCGCGCACACCTGCCTGATCCGCGAGATCCAGCGGCATCCGGTGTCGCGCGAGGTGCTCCACGTCGACCTGTACGCCGTGAAGGCCAGCGACCTCGTCGTCTCCGACGTGGCGATCAACATGGTCGGTCGCGCCGCGGGTACCCGCGCCGGTGGCACCCTGCGTCTCCTCGCGCGCTCGATGCGCGTCCGCAGCCCCGCGGGCGCCATCCCGAAGGCGATCGAGGTCGACGTGACGCCGCTCGAGGTCGGCCAGTTCCTCAAGGCCTCGCAGGTCTCCGCACCGGCCGACGTGACGTTCCTGTACAAGCAGGACTTCAACATCGCCACGGTCGAGGGCAAGCGCACCGCCAAGGAAGACGGCGCGCCGAAGGCCGAAGAGAAGAAGGGCAAGTAGTTGCACCTTGTGGTGGGCCTGGGCAACCCGGGCGGGCGCTACGCCAAGACGCGGCACAACGTCGGGTTCCTGGTCGTGGAGAGGCTCGCAGCCCGCATCGGCGTGGCCGTGGAGCGCAAGCTCTTCGGCGCGCTGGTCGGGGAGGGGACCCTGGTCGGCCACAAGGTCATGCTCGCGGAGCCGCAGTCCTTCATGAACCTCTCGGGGCAGCCCACGGCCTCGATCCTGGGGTTCTACAAGGTGGCGCTGCAGTCCCTCGTGGTGGTGCACGATGACATGGACCTTCCGTTCGGACGCCTTCGGGTCCGCGTGGGAGGCGGTCACGGCGGCCACAACGGGATCCGCGACATCCAGCGCCTGCTGGGCAACGACTTCGTCCGGGTGCGCGTCGGCGTCGGACGCCCCCCCCCTCCCATGGATCCCGCGGACTACGTCCTCGGGTCCTGGACCCCGGGGGAGGCCGCCTCGCTCGACACGGTCCTCGACACCGCCGCCGATGCCGTCACCGGCATCCTCTCCGACGGGGTCACGCGGGCCATGAACACCTTCAATGCGGGCTCTCCCGCTTCCTAGTTCCTCCGCGGGGCGCCCCGCCCCCTCCCATCCACGTTCCCGTGGACTTCTGAAGTCCAGGTGGAGGTTTCCATGACGATCCTCAACGAGTACGAGACCATCTACGTCGCCCGGCCGGACCTGACCGACGACGTCATGACCAAGCTGACCGAGCGGTTCCAGGGAATCGTGTCCGACAACGCGGGCACGCTCCTGGTCGCCGAGGACTGGGGCAAGCGCAAGCTCGCCTACATCGTGGCGAAGCACCAGCGCGGCCACTACATCTACCTCAACTACTGCGGCCCGGCGTCCATCGTGAGCGAGCTCGAGCGCAACCTCCGCAACGAGGATCAGCTCCTGCGCTTCCTCACCGTGAAGCTCGAGGACGACGTCGAGATCGAGGCGCGCCGCACCCTCGCCGAGGAGCGTCGCCGCCTCCGCGCCGAGCGCATGGCCGCGATCAAGGCCGAGGAGGAGGCCGAGGCCCGTTACCGCGCCGAGGTCGACGAGGACGATGCCGAGACCCCCGGCGAGTCCGACGAGTAGTTCCGCGCCATCCTTTCGAATCGCACAGGAGTTTCCCATGAAGGTCATCCTGCAGGACGACGTCCACAATCTCGGTGCCACGGGTGACGTGGTCGAGGTCGCAGACGGCTTCGGCCGCAATTTCCTCCTCCCCCGTCAGCTCGCGGTCCTCGCCGACGAGAAGAACACCCGTCGCCTCGGCCACCAGAAGCGTCAGGCCGCCGCGCGCCAGGCCCGTCTCCTCGCGGAGGCCCGTGCCTTCGGCGAGAAGCTCGCCGGCGTGTCCATCTCCATCAAGCGCCAGGCGGCGTCCGAGGACAAGATCTTCGGCTCCGTCACGACCGGTGACATCGCCGAGGCGCTCGCCGCCCAGGGCATCGAGGTCGATCGCAAGCTCCTCTCCCTCGAGGAGCCGATCCGCAGCATCGGCGTCTTCCAGGTGCCGGTCAAGGTCCACAAGGCCGTCGACGCACAGGTGAAGGTCTACGTCATCCGTGGCTGAGCGGAAGGCCTCTCCGCACAACTGGGAGACGGAGCGGTCCCTCCTCGGGGGGCTGCTCCTCGATCCCGACCAGCTTGTCGAGGTCCGCGAGCGAGTCGTCGCCGCGGACTTCCACAAGCCCGCGCACGAGGCGCTCTACGCGCTGATGTGCGAGCTGGCGGACGCCGGCCAGCTCCCCGACACGACCCTGGTGCTCGACGAGATCGCGCGCCGGGGCGTGGCGGAGGCCGTAGGCGGAGCCGGATACGTCGCCGGGCTCCCCGGTGCGTGTCCGAGCGTCGAGAACCTTCAAGGGTACGGGCAGCGCGTCCACGACCACGCGGTGCGCCGTCGCCTGCTCCTGGCCGCCGAGACCGTCATCGACGAGGTCCACAGCGGCCGAAAGCCCACCCAGGAGCTGCTGGACACGGCCGAGAAGAGCGTGTTCGAGATCTCGCAGCTGAGCGGCTCGCGGGACTGGCATCCGCTGTCGACCGTGCTCGACGAGCAGCTCGAGGAGCTTCGCCGTCGCGCGGAGCAGCCCGGCGACGTCACGGGCGTGCCGACGGGGTTCATCGACCTCGACCGGAAGCTCGCGGGTCTCCACGCGGGCCAGCTCATCATCCTCGCGGCGCGCCCGGCGATGGGAAAGACCGCCTTCGCCCTCAACATCGCGTTGCAGGCCGCCCAGCGCGCCGGGGCCGCCGTCGGCGTGTTCTCCCTCGAGATGGCGCGGCAGGAGCTCGTCTCGCGCATGCTCACGAGCGACGCGATGGTCGATGGCATGCGCGTGCGCACGGGGAAGCTCGACGACGAGGACTGGCGGCGCCTGCTCGTCTCCTCGGAGCGGCTCCGCGAGCTGCCGATCGCCATCGACGACATGAGCGGGCTCACGATCAGCCAGCTGCGGAGCAAGGCGCGTCGTCTCAAGGCCGAGTACCCCGACTTGAAGGTGCTCATCATCGACTACCTGCAGCTCATGCAGGGGCCGAGCGGATCGCGGGAGAGCCGCGAGCAGATCATCAGCGCCATCTCCCGCGGGTTGAAGATCCTCGCGAAGGAGCTGGAGATCACCGTCATCGCGTTGTCGCAGCTCAACCGCGGGCTGGAGAACCGGCCGAACAAGCGGCCGATCATGAGCGACCTGCGCGAGTCCGGCGCCATCGAGCAGGACGCGGACGTGATCCTCTTCATCTACCGCGACGAGGTGTACAATCCCGACACCACGCCGGACAAGGGCATCGCGGAGATCATCATCGCGAAGCAGCGTGCGGGCGAGATCGGCACCGTGCGCCTGACCTTCGTCAAGGAGCACACCGCGTTCCGCAACCACACTGACCGGGATGGTCCGGTGTCGGGTTACTACTAGGCGCCCACCGGGTGGGTTGACACGCCGGGGCGTCGTCCGCTACACGGGAGCGTCTGCCTCGACCTATCTTCCCTCCGCATCCACGTGAGGAACGCCATGGACACCCAGGATCTGCTCTCCTCCCTGCGTGAGCGCCTCGACGCGCTCGACACCCATCGCCAGTTCATCGAGCGCGCGCGTGAGCAGGTGGAGAGCGGCAAGTTCGCTGCGTCGGTCATCGAGCGCGTCGTGGCCGACCATGAGCGCAAGGCCTTCACCGTCGCGGACGACATCGCGCCGCTCGTGCCCCGCGTCCAGTCCGCCGTGGCGCGTCTGCGGGACGAGAAGGCGTCGACCGAAGCCGCGCGCGCGGAACTCGAGGATCGCATCCAGGAGTTCGAGCTGCGCCACCAGATCGGGGAACTCGACGCCGCGCAGCTCGACGCCGAGGTGACCGGCCTGCGCAGCGAGCAGGGCGAGCGTGCGTCGCACGCCGACTCTCTCGGTGCCGAGATTGAGACGCTCGACGCGGTGCTGTCGCGGTGGAGTGACACGGCCGCGGCCATGGGACGCCCGAAGCCCGCGGCACCGCCGGTCCCGGCGGTACCGGCCCCGTCGCTCGCGAAGCCGGAGCCCGCGCCGAGCGTGCCTGCCGCCGTGGAGACCGTGTCCAACGGTCGCGCGCCGGCGCCGCCGCCCGTCCCGTCGCCGTCTCCCGCCGAGGAGATCGCGGTCGACGTGAGCTTCGAAGATGCGCCGGCCGTCGACGTCGTGGTCGACATGCCCGCTGCGGACCTCGGTCGTGGCGACGAGGTCGCGCGTCGTGCGATGCTGGTGTACGCAGAAGGGACGCCCGAGGAGCACATGTACCCCTTCGAGGGCGACGAGCTCAAGATCGGCCGCGCCCGCGGGCCGGACCCGAAGACGGGCATGACCAACGACATCGTGCTGTCCCACGACAGCCTCGTCTCGCGGTATTGCCACGCGCGCGTGCACCGTCGCGGGAACTTCTACTACGTCGAGAACCGCAGCGTGACGAACGGTACCCTGCTCGACGACGAGCTGGTGACCGAGCGGCGCCTGCTCGGCGGTGAGACGATCCTGCTCGGCAAGAGCTCCTTCAAGTTCCGCTTCATCGACTGAGCGGGTCGCGGGGGGATCACGATGTCGCCCCCCGTCGCAGAAGCCCGGTTCCTCACCACCCGCGACGCGGCGCGCCTCCTCGGCGTGAGCGCGCCGGCCGTCGCACAGTGGGTCGAGCGCGGGTTGCTCCGCGCGCATCGGACTCCCGGCGGACATCGGCGCATCCGCGCGGAGGATCTCGCGGCGCTCTACGGGGCCGCGCTGGCCGGGACTGCGCGGTCCGAGGTGGCTGTCGCGGTGCCCGTGGGCGCGCTGGTGGTCCTCGATGCGGATGCCGACCGGGCGGCACGGTTCGCCGCGGAGGCGAGCGGGGCGCACGGGGTGCGTGTGGCGTGGGTTCGCTCCGCGTTCGAGGCGGGGCTGTGGCTCGCACGACTCGACGCCGTCGCGCTGCTCGTGGACGGCGGCATGACCGGGGTGGACCCCGACGCGCTGGTGCGCGCGCTGGGTACGACACCGGGGGGTCGCGAGGTGCCGGTCCTCGTCACGGGTACGGGGGACGGCGCCCTGTCGCTGTCGGGACCGGTGTCGGACGTCCTTGCGGTCATCGCGGCGCGGATCCGCGGACACCGCGCCCGCCACGGCTGCGTTCGGTCGCGTGATGTGGGCGCGACGTCGGGATCGGGCTAGGACGCGCACGCTCGGAGCAACCACGTGACGTTCCAGGATCTCATCCTGACCCTCCAGGGCTACTGGGGTCGTCAGGGGTGCGCCGTCCTCCAGCCGTACGACATGGAGATGGGCGCCGGTACCTTCCATTGGGCGACGTTCCTTCGCCCGCTGGGGCCGAAGCCATGGCGCTGCGCCTACGTGCAGCCGTGTCGCCGCCCGGCTGACGCGCGCTACGGCGAGAATCCCAACCGCCTGGGCCACTACTACCAGTTCCAGGTGCTCATGAAGCCGTCCCCCGCGGACGTGCAGCAGCTCTACCTGGGCAGCCTGGAAGCCATCGGCCTCGACCTCCGCAAGCACGACATCCGGTTCGTGGAGGATGACTGGGAGAGCCCGACGCTCGGCGCCTGGGGCCTGGGCTGGGAAGTGTGGCTGGACGGCATGGAGGTCACCCAGTTCACCTACTTCCAGCAGGTCGGCGGCGTGGAGCTGTCGCCCATCAGCGTGGAGCTGACGTACGGCCTCGAGCGGCTGGCGATGTACCTGCAGAAGGTGGACAACCTCTTTGACCTGACCTGGGTTCCGGGCATCACCTACCGCGACGTGTACCACCGCTCCGAGGTGGAGATGTCACGCTACAACTTCGAGTTGGCCGACGTCGACATGCTCCTGGCCGGTTTCGCCGCCAGCCAGCGCGAGTGCGAGCGCCTCTGCGCCGCCGGCGTTCCCATCCCGGCGTACGACCACGTGATGAAGTGTTCGCACCTGTTCAACCTGCTACAGGCGCGCGGCGCGATCAGCGTCGCGGAGCGGGCCCAGTACATCAAGCGCGTGCGGGACCTGGCGTGCCTCGTGGCGCGCACGTGGTCCGACAGCGTCGGCGGGGGTGCGGCATGACGACCGGTGAGCTGTTCATCGAGATCGGGACCGAGGAGCTTCCCGCACGCTTCGTCGACCCGGCCCGCGAGGGGCTGTCCGCGGCCGTCGTCGCGCTGCTCGACGGCATCCCGCACGGCGCGGTGCGCACCTTCGGCACGCCCCGTCGCGTGGCGGTGGCGATTGCGGACGTCGCGCTCGCGAAGCCCAGCGCCGAGAAGCTGGTCACCGGGCCGCCGGTCTCGGCGGATCCCGCACCGTTCGCACGGGGCAAGGGGGTCGATCCGTCGGCGCTCGTCCAGGTTGACGGACCCAAGGGCAAGGTGTGGGCGGCGCGCGTCGTCACGGGCGGCGAGTCCACGCTCGGGGTGCTGGCGGCGGGGCTGGAGGGCGCGGTGCTCGGCATCCCCTTCAAGAAGAGCATGCGGTGGGGCGCGGGTCCGGCGCGCTTCGGCCGTCCGATCCGTCACGTCGTCGCGCTGCTCGGCGGGGCGCGCATCGACACGACCGTCGCCGGAATCGCCACGACCACCGAGAGTGACGGCCACTGGCTGCTCGCGCCCGGGCGCTTTCCGGTCGTCTCGGCCGACGCGTGGTGCGACGAGCTCGCCAAGCGTCACGTCCTCGCCGACGCCGCCGTGCGCCGCGACGTGATCATCGGTCAGCTCGAGGCGCTCGCGCGCGCCGAGGGTGCGTCGACGGCCTTCGATGCGGACCTTCTCGCGGAGGTGGTGAACCTCGTCGAGGCGCCCGCGTCCATCGTCGGGCAGTTCGACGCGGAGCTGCTCTCGCTCCCGCCCCGGCTGCTCGTGGAGAGCATGAAGGTGAACCAGCGCTACTTCCCGCTCATGCGGGACGGGCGACTGACGCACCGCTTCCTCGTCGTGACGAACAATGCCGCGGGCGACGCGGACCTCATCGCGGAGGGCAACGCCCGCGTGCTCGCGGCGCGATTCCACGACGCGAAGTTCTTTCACGCCGAGGATTCCCGCAAGCCGCTGGCGCAGCACGGGGAGCGCCTGTCCGGCATGACCTGGATCCGCGGCCTCGGCACGATGGCGGAGCGTCAGGCGTCCGTGGCTGACGCGGCGGTGCGCCTCGCGGCGATGCTCGGCGCCCATGCGGAGACCGTGCGCGAGGCGGGTGCCCTCGCGAAGTGCGATCTGGCGACGCAGATGGTCGGGGAGTTCCCGGAGCTCCAGGGCCACGTCGGTCGTCTGCTCGCGGAGGCTCAAGGGCACGGCCCCGACGTCGGGAGCGCGATCGAGGAGGCCTACCTCCCGCGCCATGCGGGGGACGCGACGCCGTCGACCCCGGCCGGACGGGCGCTGGCACTCGCGGAGCGCCTGACGCTCCTGCATCGCGCGTTCGCCCACGGCCTGGCGCCGAAGGGCAGCGCGGATCCGCAGGGTCTGCGTCGCGCCGCGAACGGCGTGGTGGCGATCGTGCTCGACGCGGGCTGGCGCGGTGACATCGCGGGCTTGTTCCTGGCGGCGAACGACGCCGCGGCGACGGGCGAGGTGCTCGACTTCGTCGGCGCACGTCTCCGCGCGACACTGCTCGGCGAGGGAATCCCGACCGACGTGGTCGAGGCCGTGCTCGCCGTGGACGCGACCGACATGGCGCACGCGGCCGCCCGTGCGCGGGCCATGGGGGCGCGCGTGCGTGCCGGCACGTTCGGGCCGGTGCGCGCGACCTTCCGCCGCGTGGCGGGACTCGCGAAGGACCATGCGACTCCGTCGTGGTCGGCCTCGGGGTTCGTCGACCCCTCGGAGCACGCGCTCGCGGCCGCGTTCGCGGCGCTGCCCGGAGCGGGCGGCGACGTGGACGCCGAGCTCGCCGCGCTCTCGGACTTCCGTCCCGCCGTCGACGGATTCTTCGACCGCGTGCTCGTGATGGTGGACGACGCCGACGTGCGCGCCAACCGCCTCGGGCTGCTCCGCGCGATCCTCGCGCGGTTCTCCTCGCTCGCGGATTTCTCCCGCCTTTCCTCGGAGGGCTGACATGTCCACCCGCTGGGTCTACGAGTTCGGTTCCGGTCGCGCCGATGGCGACGGCAGCATGAAGGCGCTTCTCGGTGGCAAGGGCGCCGGCCTCGCCGAGATGACGCGTCTCGGCCTGCCGGTGCCGCCGGGGTTCACCCTCACGACGGCCGTCTGCAACCACTGGTTCCAGCACCGCGCGTCGCTCCCGGAAGGGGCGTGGGACCAGGTTCGTGCCGCGCTCGCACGGGTGGAGGAACAGACCGGCAAGGGCTTCGGCGACCCGACGCGTCCGCTTCTGGTCAGCGTGCGCTCCGGCGCGCCCGCGTCGATGCCTGGCATGATGGACACCGTGCTGAACCTCGGCCTGAACGACCAGGCCGTCGTCGGTCTCGCGGAGCGTACGGGCAACGCCACGTTCGCCTGGGACAGCTACCGTCGCTTCGTGACGATGTTCGGCGACGTGGTGCTGGACATCCACCCGTCGCGCTTCCAGCGGGTGACCGAGACCGTCTGCGCCGGCCGACGTCCGCAGGACCTCGACGTCCCCACGCTCCAGGACCTCGTCGCGCGCCTCAAGGGCATCGTCGACGAGCAGGTCGGCACCTTCCCGCAGGACCCCGTCGAGCAGCTGCGCCTCGCGATGGAGGCGGTGTTCCGCAGCTTCAACGGCCAGCGCGCCCGCTACTACCGCAAGTCCCACGGCATCCCCGACGATTGCGGCACCGCCGTCAACGTGCAGGCCATGGTGTTCGGCAACATGGGCCCGACGAGCGCGACGGGCGTGGCCTTCACGCGCAACCCCAAGAGCGGCGCGCGGGTGTTCTTCGGCGAGTGGCTCCCGAACGCGCAGGGCGAGGACGTCGTCGCAGGCACGCACACGCCGCTGCCGATCAACCGCGCCGGCGGCGCGTCGGGCGGACCGACCCTGGAAGAGGCGATGCCGGCCGTCTACGCGGAGCTCGACGGTCTCCAGCGCACCCTGGAAACCCACTTCCGGGACATGCAGGACATCGAGTTCACGGTGGAGGAGGGGCACCTCTACCTGCTCCAGACGCGCAACGGGAAGCGCACGCCCGCGGCGGCGGTCCAGATCGTGGTCGACATGGTCGACGAGGGGCTGCTCGGCGAGGAGGACGCGATCCGTCGCGTGAAGGCCTCCGACCTCGAGATGGTGCTCCGGCCGGTCCTCGACCCCGACGCGAAGAAGAAGGTCATCGCGCGCGGCCTCGACGCGAGCCCCGGCGCCGCGAGCGGGCGCGTGGTGTTCCACAGCGAGGAGGCCCAGGAGCTCGCCGACAAGGGTGAGGCCGCGATCCTCGTGCGTCTTGAGACCTCCCCGGAGGACATCCAGGGGATGACCGTCGCGCGCGGCATCCTCACCAGCCGCGGCGGTCAGACGAGCCACGCCGCGGTCGTGGCACGCGGCATGGGAAAGCCCTGCGTCGTCGGCTGCACCGAGATCCTCGTCGACTATGGCCGCCAGCTCTTCTACGCGGGCGACACGGTCGTGCGGCGCGGGGACTGGATCACGATCGACGGCGGGACCGGCGAGGTGTACGAGGGCGAGATCCCGACGCTCGCGCCGCCGACGGACGCCGGCGCGATGGGGCGCCTGCTCGCCTGGGCGGATGCCCGTGCCCGCCTCAAGGTGCGCGCGAACGCGGACACCGGCGCCGATGCGGCGCACGCGCGGATGCTCGGCGCCGTCGGCATCGGCCTGTGTCGCACCGAGCACATGTTCTTCGAGCCTACGGCACTCCGCGCGATGCGGCAGATGATCCTCGCGGAGGACGAGCGGGCGCGTCAGCGTGCGCTCAACCTCGTGCTGCCGATCCAGCGCGCCGATTTCCTCGCCATCTTCAAGGCGATGGACGGGCTTCCCGTCACGATCCGGCTCCTCGATCCGCCGCTGCACGAGTTCCTGCCGTCGCGGCCCGAGGAGATCTCGGCGGTGGCGACCGACCTCGGCGTCCGCGTCGACGTGCTCACGGAGCGCCTCAAGCAGCTCCACGAGTCCAACCCGATGATGGGACACCGCGGCTGTCGCATCGGCATCACGACGCCGGAGGTGTACAACACGCAGGTGCGCGCGCTCGTCGAGGCCGCATGCCTGGCGATGCGGGAGGGCGTCGTGGTGATGCCCGAGATCATGATCCCGCTCGTGAGCATGCCCGCCGAGCTGGAACGCTGCCGTCGTCAGTGCGAGGAGACCGCCGAGGCCGTGCTCGCCGAGTACGGCATGAAGCTGCCGTACCGCATCGGGACGATGATCGAGCTGCCGCGCGCCTGCGTGCTCGCCGGCGCAGTCGCGGAGCACGCCGACTTCTTCAGCTTCGGCACGAACGATCTGACCCAGATGACCTACGGATTCTCCCGCGACGACATGGGCAAGTTCTTCGGGGAGTACGCCTCCCGCGGCATCCTCGCGACGAGCCCGCTGGCGGTCTTCGATACCGAGGGTGTCGGCGCGCTCGTCCGGATGGCCTGCGAGCGCGGACGCGCCGCGAAGCCCGGCCTCAAGCTGGGCGTGTGCGGGGAGCACGGCGGCGATCCCACCGGCGTCGCGTTCTTCCACGCGATCGGCCTCGACTACGTCAGCTGCTCCCCGTTCCGCGTCCCCGTCGCGCGGCTGGCGGCGGCCCACGCGGCCCTCGGGGTCCTGTGAACCGACGGGCGCCGTCCGCGCTGGTGCTGCTCCTCGGAGCGGGCTGCATGCGCGCGGCGCCGCTGCCCGATCCCGGTCCGTGCGCGCAGCTGCCCGACGGCACCTACGAGTACGGCCAGATCGGCATCGGCACCTGCCTGGCGGGCCCCGTCGATCTGGCGTGGCTCGACGACGGGCACGTGCTCGCCGTCGCGAACGCGAATCCGTTCCGTGACTTCACGGGCGGCAGCGTGCTGTTCCTCGACATGGACCGCCTCGACCTGGGAGCGTCCCGCGCGCAGGTTTCGGACCTGGCGCTCGCCGCCATCGCGGTCCCGGATTTCGCCGCCGACATGGCGGTCGATCCGGCCTCGGGGCTCCTGGCGGTGACCACGCGACTGTCCGCCGACGCGCGGGACCGTCAGGCCCGCGATCCCGTCGTGTTCCTCGACGTCTCGGACCCGCGCGCCCCGACCTCGGCCTCGGTGGGTCCCGACGGCGCCGATCGCCTCGATGTCGGCTGGGATCCCGTCGGACTCGACATCGATCCCGCCACGCGACGCGCGTGGGTCGTCAACCGCACCGGCCACGACGTCGCGCAGATCGACCTCGCGGCGTCCCCTGTCGCCCTGCTCCCGCCCGGCGGACCGGCGCGTGTCGATCCCGGCGCGTTCGAGGACGTCGACGGCAGCGGCTCCACCTTCGGCTTCGTGACGCTCGACGCCGTCGATGCGCCCGGCGCGGTCCCGTCCGCGTGGACGTTCGCGTGGCGTACCGGCACCGTGCGTGCCTGGGTACCTGATCCTGGGGCGGGGGGGGCCGCGGCCCCCCCCGCAACGCCCCCCCGCCTGCGCGCGTGGCTCGGCAACGGGGAAGGGGACTGGCGCGACGCGGGAGACGGCTTCGCGCTCGATCTCGACGGCCAGGTCGACGGGATCGTGGATCCGACCGTGCTCGACGACGGCGACACGGTGCGGGTCGTGTTCGCGGGGCCGGGCGGCGCGCGGCTTCGCGCGGCCACGCTCAACGGGACCACGACGTCCTGGATGCTCGAGGACTCCGCGGTCCTCGAGGCCCGCCCCGGCTCCTGGGACGCGTCGCTCTCCGGCCCGAGCGTCGCCAGGAACGCCGACGGCTGGCGCATGGCCTACGTCGGAGAGTCCGGCGGCGTGCGCGGCGTCGGCATCGCCACCAGCGACGACGGGCTGCGGTTCAGCCGGGCCCGTGACGGCGCGGTGCTCCCGCTCGATGCCGGCGCCGGTGCGCCGAGCCTGCGCTGGGATGCCGAGACCTCGCTGTGGCGTCTCTGGTACACCGATGGCGCCGGTGGCCTCGCGGAAGCCGAGAGCGCGGACGGTGTCACGTGGACCCGTCGCGCGGACGCGCTGACCGGCCTCGGCGTGGCCGCGCCGGAGGTCCATCGCTGGGGCGGCGCGTTCCACCTCGTCGCCGCGGTCCCGGTCGCCGACGGGTGGGACGTGCGCGCCTGGCGCAGCGTCGACGGGCACGCCTGGTCCGACGACGGCAGCGTCGGCACGCTCCCCGCCGCCGTCGCGCCCGCGTTGGCGCTGCAGGTGCGTGACGAAGGGACCCTGGCGCTCGCGGACACCGATGGAGACGTCGATGCCGTGGGACTCATCCCCGGCGTGACCCGCGAGGATGCCGTGGCGGGCTGGCGCGGCCGCGTGGCCGTCGGGCAGCTGGCGGAGCCGTCCACGGCGGGCTGGGACTCCATGCGCATCGGCGCGCCGGTCGTCGACGCCACGCTCGGGGTCGACGGGGTGCTGCTCGCGCTCGCGTCCGAGGACGACGGCAGCGCCGTCGGCTGGGCGGACACCGCCGGGGCCGCGCTCACGACGGCGCCCGAGGTGCTCTTCGACGCGGACGCCGCCGGATGCCGTTCGGTCGACGCACCGGTCGGCTGGATCGCGCCGGACGGCACCCGCGTCGTGCTGTATGGCTGCGACACCGACGGCGGGCGTCTCGTCGCCCGGGCCACGAGCCCGGACGGGGTCGTGTGGACCCACGATGCGGCGCCCGTGCTCGCGCCCGGCGAGGGCTGGGACTCCGGCGGTGTCGTCCCCGGCAGCGTGGAGCGCCGCGACGACGGGAGCCTGCGCCTGTGGTACGCCGGCTTCGACGGGAGCCATTGGCGCATCGGCGCTGCGGACGGCGCGGACGACGGGACGGGGTTCGTCCCGCTCGGCGCGGCCGCCGACGGCTGGCAGCTCGACCTGGGCCGCGCGGGCGCCTGGGACGACGCGGGCGTGCAGGCGCCGTGGGTGCTCGTCGACGCCGGGGTCACGCACCTTTGGTACGCGGGCTTTGACGGCGTCGGCTGGTCCATCGGCTACGCCCAGCGTGCGTCGGACGACGCGCCGTTCCAGCGTGCGGTCGACGGGGCGGGTGTCGCCCGTCCCGTGCTTCGTGCCGGGGTGGGCACCTTCGGTGTCGACGGCGTGGAGCGCCCGGTGGTCCACCGCGACGAGGACGGCTGGCGCGCGTGGTACGCCGGCCTGGACCTCGATCAGGCGCGGCCGGGACTTGCCCGTCTGGATGCCGCGGACCGGTGGCACCGTGACCTGCGCCTGCCGACGTCCGTCGACCGCGTCGGCTTCGACGTGCGACCGGCCCGCGACGGCGACGCCATCCCGCTGGACGTCACGCTCGACGGCAACGCGCTCGACGGCATCGGATGCAGCGCCCTCACGCGCGACGACGTGCGCGGCTTCCTCTACGTCGGCTGCAAGCTGCGACCCTGGGTGTACGTCCTCGACATCCGCGACGATGGCGTGCCGGGTGATCCCGACCTCAACGCCTTCGATCTCGAGGCCGTGCTGCTCGTGGAGACGACGACGAACAGCATCGGCGGGTCCACCGGCATGGGGTCCGGCATGCGCGCGCTGTGGGTGGACCCCACGCGGGGCTGGCTGTGGGGCACCTCGGACGAGCCGGAGGCGCTCTACGCCATCGACCTCGCGCAGGTCGCCGACGACGACGACGCCCAGGTGATCCGTGAGGATCTGGCGACCGTGATCCCCCTGCCGCGCGGTGGCACCCGCGACGCGGGCGTCCGCACGCAGTCCGTCGTCGGTCCGGCGTCGCTCGCCATCCACCCGGACGGCCGGCACCTGTTCGTCACGAACTTCAACGACAACAGCGTCAGCGTCGTGGACCTCGACGAAGGCCCCGGCGGGACCGTCGTCGGCGAGGTGCGCGACCTCGGCGAGAATCCCTATGCGCTCACCGTCTCCCCGGACGGACGGTACGCGGTGGTCGGCATGTACCTGGGCGAGCTGGACGACCGCACCGTGCAGTCCACGCTCGTCGTGCTCGACGCGGACCCCGCCAGCCCGACCTTCCTGCGTCCCCTGACCACCGTGGCGAACCGATGATCCTGCTCCTCGCGCTGCTCGGCTGTTCGGAGACGGAGGGCATCCCGCTGCACTTCGAAGGCCCCTCCGCGGCCGCGGTGCTGGCGCCGGACGACGGCCCGTTCCGTCGGCCGGTCGGCCTCGTCGCGAACCTGCGCAGCGGGCGCATCGTCCCCGTGGACCTCGCGAGCGAGCGCCTCCTCGCGGACGATCCCATCGCGAGCTTCGTGCGCGCGACGCCGCTCGCGACCGGGACCGCGCGCCTGCTGCAGGACCTCGTCGTCGTCGGAGACCGTGCCCGCGTCACCGCGTGGGCGGTCGACTCGGCGCGTGGCGTCGCGCTGTCGGTCCCGTGGATCGAAGCCGTGGACGGCGACGGGCATCCCACCGAGGGGGTCGCGTCGGCGGACCCCGTCGTCGTGGAGGACCTCGACGGGAACGGCGTCGTGCCGACGGTGACCCAGGTCTCGGTCACGCCGGGCCGGACGACGACCGAGACGTGGACCTTCACCCGCATCGACGGGCGCTGGACGGCGATGGGAAGCCGCAGCCAGCCTGAGCCCGCGGGCCCCGTGGTGGGTGTACCGTGGCGCAGCGCCGGAGGGGAGCTCGGGTTGTTGCTCACCGCGGATGGCAGCGACGGGGACCGCTTCGTCGTGGACACGCGCGCGGGCGTCGAGGAATACGTCGCACGCGCCCACGCGCTGCTCGCGGTGGACCGCACGGTGCTCGTGGCGGTCGACGGGGCCGTCGAGGTGCGCGACGGTCTGGACGGGACCTCGCTGGGTACGGTCGCGCTGCCGACGGGCGCGCGCCCGGGACGCATGAGCGTCGCGCCGGACGGTCGCGTGTTCGTCGCCGACACCGCGCAGGGGATCGTCTGGGTGCTGCGGTTCGACGTGGATGCGGACCCGGCCACGGTGCCCGTCGACGCGCTCGCGACCGCCTCGCCGGTCGTGGACCTGGCGTGGCAAGGGGGCGACGATGCCCTGGGCGCGCCGTTCTCCCACCTCTTCGTCGTCCCGCTGGGCCTGCGCCGCGTGGATGTCTACGACCTGCTCGCCGGTGCGTGGCGCGACCCGAACCCGGTCGGGGCCGGTGCCGAAGGCGTCGATCTCCTCGCGCCCGTCACGGGCCTCTCCGCGACGCCCGGCCCGGTGACACTTCCGAGCTCCGACGCGTGGGGCGCACATCCCCGCGTGCCGACGGTCGTCGTGGCGCTGGCCGACGGACGCGTGGTGCAGTTGGACGGGTCGACCGGCTGCGCCGTGACGACCGCGCGCGGGCCGCACGGGCCCAACCCGTCCCGTGACTCCGGGTCCGAGTACGTGACGCTTCGGGACCAGGGCGCTGCCAGCGACGCCGCGCTCGTCATCGACTCGGAGACGGGGGAGCAGGTCGTCGCGTCGCCGTGTGGCGGCGTGACGCGCGGTGAGACGTGGACGGTGCGCTGGGACAGCGCCACGCTGGACTGGGCGGTCGAGGGCACGCGCTCGGGGGTGCAACGGCTGCGCGCGCACAGCGGCGAGCGCTACCTGTCCGACGACGGCGCCGTGTCGTTCCTCCTCGACGAGGGTGCCCGCCCGCCGACCGACGGCGACCGGTTCGTGTTCGCGACGGACCCCGGCTTGCAGGTGTTCCGCTGCTCGGACGTCGACGGCGATTCGCTGTGCGGCGCGTCCGACACGACCTGGGACTTCCCCGGTCGCCCCGCGGCGTTCGTCCTGGGTGAACTCACGCCCACCGGCGGCTGGACCCCCGCGGAGGCCTTGCCCTACGCGCTGTTGCCGGTCACCAACGGCGATCTGGCGACGCGCCTTCGCCTCGAGCTGGGCGATGCCGACGTGACCTGGCGGTGAGGGGGCGGGGGCGTTGGCCCCCTCAACGCCCGGGCCCGCGACGTGCGCGGGTCAGTCCGTCGTCAGGCCGAGGATCTCGCGGAGGGCGCGCACCTCCTCGTGGTGGCGACGTGCGTTCAGTCCCTGCCCAAGCGCCTCCGCGACGGTCCCCGCGCGCGAGAGCGTCCGCACGAGGCCGTGCAGGTCCCGCGTGCGCACGTCGAGCCGCGCGGCGTGCTCGTAGTCGCGGGCGGCGGCATCGAGCTCGCCGGACAGGGCGCGGGCGTCTCCG
>JACCDP011096005.1_pt1 | contig 18895 bp, 8 predicted proteins | sample 7445841 | NCBI WGS metagenome assembly JACCDP01 (sample SAMN15323441, study PRJNA562643) | freshwater metagenome | isolation source: river surface water | place: USA:Blue River Watershed | collected 2017-08-17
CTAGTACCGGAGGGGGAACAGATACAGGCGGAGGAACAGGTCCTAGTACCGGAGGGGGAACAGATATTACTAGTACAGGAGCAGGTAATAAATATTGGAGAATGATTGCATGTAATTCAAATAATATACCTGGATATATCGCCACACAACCTAAAGCTAATCAAATTTATTATAGCTCTACAAAACGTCTTTTTTATTACTGGGATGAAGCAGAACCGAAGTTCTACCCTACTACACTAGATATAGCAATACTTACTGATTTACTAGAAATAAAAGGAGTTACAAATTGCCCTGGTATTGGAGGTGGCCCCCCTTCAGGTGGCGGAGGATTTCCTAGTGGTGGAGAGTCTAATAAAATAGTAATATACGAACTTGTATCTTGTACTGACGAAACTGATAAAATATACACTTCTTTGAGTATAGGTAGTATTAATCAAATATGCACTTTATTTTTAAATAGTGGAAACAAAAGCTATCAATACAGGGGTAATTCTACGGTTATAGACCCTAAGTTAGCTCCTCCTTTGGCCACTGTTTTTATAGATTTAAATAATTTTGATTGTCCTACAACAGAAACTCCCGGAGGAGGTGGGGGAAGTGGAGGACAAGATACTAGCTCTATAGATTTAACACGAGGCATTCCAGGAAATACCATAGACTTTCTAAGTTATCAAAATATTGGTAATAATACAGGCGGTGATAATACAGGTGGTGGTAGTACAGGTGGTGGTATCACAGGTGTTGGCGGGCCTATTCCATTCATGAGAACGAATGGTCGTAGCACAGGCGGTAATAGCGGTACAGGAGGTGGTAGAGACGGTGGTAGCGGTAATCCTCCTTACGATCCATTCTCTCGAAAAAATAATTAAAATTAATTTAATAATCAGACATGATAGATAGATTCGTAAATAAAGATAAGATAAAGGATTCACCCTCATTAATTGAAGGAGTATCATTTGATTATGAGCCATTTATGAGTTTAGATATATCAAAAGCAATAATAGACGAAATAGAAAATCCTTTTTCTATTGATGCTCATATATATAACTCAAGCTATGAGCTATTAAAATCGGCGTATAACGTAAAAAATGAATTTGATTCTTCTTACGATGATGTAAATTTTGACGTATGCAAGTTATTTTTTGATTCAGAAATATATGAAGGAACTTATAAAATATGTTTTAATTTTTTATACAATATTTTTGGAGATATAAATAATCAATATTTTTACATTCAAGAAATTAGTCCTGATGGATTAGAATTAAAATTAGCAATAAGGCCTAAATATTTACAAGATAACCCAGAAATAAAAAATAAATTAAAAATATTTAAAAATAGAGTTTCTTATTTGAGAACTATTGGTTTTATAAACAACTTGGTTATAAATTTAGGAGAAAATAAAATATACTCAATAATAAATATAAAAGTAGATTGTGATAATGATTATGTTATATATGTAAAGTTATTAAGTGCATCAGATATTATAAAAACTGGAAATTTATTGCACATCTGCTTTAAATCAGCTGAAGATTATTTTGATTCTTTTACTGCAACTTCACCAGAGGTAGTTAGCGAGCCTAGGACTTTAACTCCTAATTATTCTATAAATACATTAAGTGGAGAATCTACAAATTATAGCACTTGGAATAATTTACTTCCTACTAAAGATGCTGATATATATCATTACTGGGATTCTCTTTTAGATTCTAAATATGAAACAGCAAATACAATAATAAACAAAGTTATATCTTCCTCTGCATCTGTACCTTTAAATATAGATTATTCTAATTTTTCTAATTTTGTATTCTATGGATCAGCACAGGAGCGACTAAAAAATTATAATTATAAACTACAGCTTATTGAATTTTATACGAGTCAAAGCAATTCTATAAAATCTACTAATAACACAGGTAGTTTATTTGGCATATCAGATTACAACAAAATAATAAAAAGATCCTACCAAGTAAAAAATAGTTTTGACGAATTTGAGAACTATCTTTACTATTCTTCCGGTAGCGTATTTTCTTATGATATAACGGGTAGTATAACACCAACTCCTAAGTATATATCAAATAATAAATACTATAACTACCACATAACCTCATCTGCATATAACTTTTGGTATTCATCTTCTTTATCAAAAGCATCTAAATTTGATAGTAGGAATTACAACACATTATATGAAGCTACTCCGGGGCATATTGTAAATAATGACGACAACTCAGAGTACTTTGTTTTCCTAGATATGATAGGTCAGCACTTTGATAACTTATATGCTTTCACAAAAGAATTAACTTCGATTCATAGAAGAGATGAACATCCAAAAAGAGGAATACCGAATGAATTATTAAAAACATACGCCAAATCATTAGGATGGGAAGTAAATAATGGATATCAGCTAAGTAATTTATGGTTGTACAAATTAGGAACAGATTCTACAGGTAGCTATTTAGATACAGGAACTTTAGCTTCTCAGGCGCATGAGTACTTAACACATCAAATATGGAGAAGGATAGTAAATAACATACCTACATTATTAAAGACAAAAGGAACAGAAAGAAGTTTAAAAACACTACTTTCTATTTACGGAATCCCTCAGACTTTAATTAGCATAAAGGAATATGGAGGAGCTAAACCACCTAAATATAACCCAACACATAAAAGCTACAGGTACCAATATTTATTAAAATTTGACGGAAATCAGTTTGTTAAAATACCTTGGGGTAAGTCTATACCACCAAACGAGAGTGAATTATCAGCACCTAGAGTTTCCGAATTTAGATTTAAAACAACTACTTCTTCAAGCCTTAGTATGAGTTTATGGTCTATCGAAGACTCTAAAAATTCAAATAAAGTTTATAATAATTTAGAACTAGTAAGTTATAGAGCTTTTTCTACAGCTTCTTTAAGTGGTAGTTATTCTTACGGATTTTTAAGATATAGGAGTTCTCATGGTATTTCTAACTCAACATCTTCTTTTTCTATAAAGACTATAACTTCTAAATATTATCCATTTTTTGATGGAGATGCTTGGAATGTAAGGATATATACAGATAAAAATATTAATGATTCAAATAAAACAGGGTCAATAAATATAGAATGGAAAAAATCTAGTGGGGACTTTGAGAATTGGATTAGTTTTTCAGGTTCTATGATTGTAACTTCATCCTCCGATATTTCTTTTACATGGGGCTCTACTAGCTCTTTATCTACACCTCACAATATTATACTAGGGGGATCAACCGGTAGCCAATATGCAGGAACAAATTCATCTAGATATAGAGGTTTTTTACAAGCGTATAAAGATTATAATGACTTATACTCAGAGAAGATATTTGAAGAGCATACACTAAATCCAGCTGCTTATCATGGATCTTCTTATACATCCTCTTTTGATACTCTTAATAGATTTTATCCTATGGGTGTAGATTCTTTAAGATATGACCATTCATCTTATATTTTTGTATCTTCAAGTCACCCAAATAGAAATAAATCTCAATATACAACCGCTAGTTTTAGAAATTTTTCAGGCTCTCAAGAAAATCAATACAAACCTTTTGCGGAAATTTATTATAGCTATTCTCCTTCAATTGGTGCTAGTATTCCAAAAAGTGATAAAATAAGAATTGAGGAATCTTTTTATACAAATGAGCTATCTCCGGAAAGACGAGTACAAATAAACACTTTTGATACAGACCCAGTAGATTCTAATAAGTTAGCCGTAGTATTTAGCCCAACAGATCAGGTAAATAGAGACATAGCAAATCAATATGGAGGAATAGATTTAGATAATTTAATAGGAGACCCCTCAGATTTGTATAGGGATGAATATAATAACCTTAGATTAAACAGAGAAAACTATTGGAAAAAGTATAGAGGAAGAAACAATTATAACAAATACATAGAAATCTTCTCTTTATATGATTATTCTATATTTGAGCAGATAACACAATTAGTTCCAGCTAGAGCTAATTTAATAGCAGGAATTTTATTAGAAGAAAATGTATTAGAAAGAGCTAAAGTTGCTAGGAAGAATCCGTCAATGACTAATCCTCAGTACGAAAAAACAATAATAAAAACAGATATACAGTCAGCGGAGTACATACTTTACACAGGTTCCATTAACTATGAAATTCCGGTAGATATTACACATACAAAATATACATCTTCTATTCCTTTTGATATTGTACAAGAGTATGAGCAATTGAAGTTTAGAACAAGTACGGAAATGCCTCCGGATGTAGAGTTAGAATACAGAAAATACAGTACAGAATTGCCTTTATCTATAACTCCGGATGTTGTACATGAAAAAATAAACACTCAAATAAACTATTATAAAGACACAATAGCTCTAACATCTAGCTTAGACTCTCATAAAGTGGGGAATAAAGGGTTTTTATACGAATTTGGCGGGGAATCATATCTATACAAATATGAAAATTTACTAGATACCTCAGAGATGTCAAGAGACATGAGTAATTCATATAACATACTACAAAATGGTAAATTAGAACAAATCTATTCTACTATATACTATAATGAATATGCATCAATACTAGATAACGAAAATTCATCTTTACATCTACAAAACACATATAATATTTCAGATAAAGGAACATTAGAAGGAATTCAAGGAAATGTTAATTTATATAAAAGTAATGCAATAGAAGAGAATGATGACATCACTTCTAATGTAGAATCCTTATATAATTTTGACATGGATAGAAAATTAAATGAATCTTATGCAACTTTAATTAGAAATTCATCGTTTATAGGAAATGTGCTTAATTCAAGTGGTTCTACACAAGAAAGTATTGCATATAGAATAAAAAGAAATGGAGTGTATAAAAATAAAATATTAAATAGAAGTAAGATTAATTTTTATGAAACAAATGCAAATTTTATTTCAAATGATTTTAAGATAGATTCTAATCCATATAAATTAGAAAACATTGTGGGAAAAATAATGAATTTCAATTTAGATAATTTTTATAATTCAAATAGTTCATATACCTATATTGTATCATCAAGCTATAATAATTTTAATACTACATTTACAAAACATCAATTGAAAGAATATTTATATAAAAATGAATATGTGGTAAATGATGCTGGGAATATATATAGAAATAGTCTTTATGTTACTCAATCTTTTATAGAAAATGAAAGAGAAAGTCAACATTATAGAAAAGTAGTTTATCATTATTCTTCTAGCACCGCCGTAAATTATTCATCAAAATATAAAAAAGATTTAAATTTAGCAACTTTGATTAGTTTAAAAAATTACTACTCTTCCTCTTTAAAACCTACCAACTATCAATACGTAGAAGATTCCGTTTCTAATAGGTATAGATTTTTAGGATGTAAATTAACAGGATTAGATTTTAATGTAGATACAACAGACACAATTGATGGAGGACCTGTTGTAGAATTTAGAGAAGTTAGTCCGAATCAAATAATCGTATAAAATATTATCTTTTAAAGTATTTATTATAAAACAAATAAAATGGGATACCTAAACAATAACCAAATAACCGTAGATGCTATTTTAACCCGTAGAGGACGGGAGTTGTTAGCAAGAGGAAGAAACGAATTTCAAATAACACATTTTGCCTTAGCCGATGATGAAATCGACTATTCTTTATGGAATACAGACCATCCACTAGGTACTGCTTATTATGGAATAACACTAGAAAATATGCCTCTCACTGAAGCTGTTGTTGACGAAACACAGATGATGAAGTATAAATTAGTTACATTACCTAAAAGAACAGTTAGGATTCCTGTAATTTCTGTAGGTCAGACAGCAGTAACATTAACAAACGGAGAAGAAATAACTATCTCTCCTAGAACAATAAATTTTGAAGGAGGTAACACTACATTTGGTTACACAGCTACTCTTTCTGATAGTGATGTTGCTTCTTTTGTTGGAGTAACTAGAACTCCTGCTCAAAATAATGGACAGGATTTAGCACCATCTTCTCCAAGAGTTATTACTGATACGGAGGCAGCTCAAGCAATTAGCGTAACAGGATTAGCCTTTACACTAAAAGCAAAAGGATCTACTTTAAATCAGAGAAAAGCAACTTTATCCATTGTTGGAAATGAGACAGGAGGTAGAGTATCAATTAGTATAACAGTAAATAGAATCACAACAGGGACCACTCCTGGAGCTGGGATAACTGAATAAAAATAAAAAATAAAAATGGCAAATACAGATATATTTACTACTTTTAATTCCGCCGACATTGTTCCAAATCAAGAAGAGGTCGTAACAAGGGCCTTATTCTCTAATAACGACGGAAATTTAACTACCTTCTTTACTTCTTCTGGTCAAACGGCTACTCAAAAAAGGTACTACTACGAAATATTTAATAGTTCATCTAATGCTTTAGGCTCTGAGGCTCAATTTAGTATTGCGTATGGTCAATATAACGGTTCCGGATCTTCTGATGATGGAGGTCAAATAAACGATACTCCAACTAGAGCTATTTATGGACAATATAAACAACTCTGTTTAGATCCCGGAGAGCGTAAATTTACTGTTAATGGTAAATCAACAGACAGTATTTATGTTATTAATGTCAATAGAGCAAGATTAAGAGAATCCTTAGATGTAGGAACTCTTGAAATAAATTTAGCTCATCTTTCTGGCTCTCAATTTATAGCAGGACCTGGAAGTAATGCTACTCATACAGGTTCTAATGTTAAATTAGCAGGAAATGGAAGAAGTGTTAGATTGATTGATGATTCAAAATCAAATCCTGCATCTGTAACTACTGCCGGCAAAGTTTATAACTTAGTTTCTGGTTCCTTAGAGTCCGGAATTTATAATCCTAACAATCCTCAAAAATACGGTTTAGTGTATCCTAATTTGGGTATTGTTGTAATCGATGGAACTGTACTTGATAAATCAGCTTCTTTTGGTACAGTTTCGGGATCCGAAGTAGCCGGAGATAATGCTTTTAAATTGTATAAATCTATGTCTGGCTCTGCTAAATTTCAAGATTTATCAGGAGATTATTTAGGTTTTCAAGCAAGAAGCTCTGAAAAAGTAAAATCTACTCATTATTTTGTTAGAGTTAGAAATGATAGATATAATTTTAGCAACAATCCTACTTTTATTACAGGATCTGAAGGAGATTTTGCGCAGCCTACATTCATAAATGACCCTAAAGTATATATAACTACTGTTGGTATGTATTCTGATTCGTATGAATTATTAGCCGTAGCTAAATTATCTAAACCTCTACAAAAGAGTTTTACAAGAGAAGCATTATTAAAAGTAAAATTAGACTTTTAATAAAAAATACTTAACAGTAAATTATTACTTATATGGATTTTATAACTTTTTATTATTTATCCGCACAAGATAAAGAAGTATATTTAGATTCTCTCCCCTTTTCCGCAAGAGGTCAATATCAAATTGATTACGATAGATGGTTTTATGATCCAAATAATCCTATAACTAATAGAGAAGCTACTTTAAGTAGAGTAATAAATGTATCTACTTGTTTAAACGGAAATTTACAAAATAATTCATATACGGTAACAGCTACTGCTTCAAATATAGATGGGGAAGTAAATGCAATAATAGCCAATTTTGAACTAGAACGTAATTTAAATCCAGGCTATTCTTACACAATAGGTATAGATTCGCCTGCCCCCACTCTAGTATGCCCTAGATTAATACAACCTAGTCCCGCACCTACTCCTAGTCCCGCACCTACTCCTAGTCCCGCACCTACTCCTAGTCCTGCACCTACTCCTAGTCCTGCACCTGCGCCTAGTCCGGCAGAGGGTGAAGAAATCGGCCCTTCTCCGTCTAGGACACGATCTATATCTTTAGTAGCTAGATATTGCGATAACGGTACAGTATCTGGGAGATCAAAATTCATAACTATAGATTTAGGTGTTGATGGAGGAGATGCTTTCTTTAATAATTCAGTTAGTATTGCATCTCTTGGATTTGCAAGAGAACTAAGAGAAGAAGGATTTTCAGATGTGAGAGTAGGTACTCAATTTAATCTACCTTCTAGTCCAATATGCTCTGATACAGGAATTAATACAACCTCACAAGAGACTAAAACAGCTACTTTGTTAGCATATTATTGTGACGGAGAAAACAGAGGGCAAGAAACAGAAACTATTAGTTATACAATTCCTGAAGGAGCTGTAGATAACTTTTTTTCAGAATTTGTTAGACTAAGATCTGAAAGATTTAGAAATACTTTATTAGGCAGAGGTTTTAAAAATATCAATATAGGTACAACAGATAACCCTCCAGCAAATCCTACATGTAAAACCACTAGAGAAATATTACTAAGAGCTTCTTTTTGTAATAACGGAGTTCCTGAATATAGAGGTAAAGCTGTTAGTATAGACGAAGGGCTTAATGCTCCGGATAGTTTTTTTGCTAATTTTGTATCAATACAAACTATTGTATTTGAAAATGAATTAAGATCACAAGGATATACAGAAGTAAATGTAACATCTGGAGTTAACCCTCCAAATCCTGTATGTAATATAGAAAAACCTAGTATAGCTCAAGTTTTAGCTTCAGTTCAGTTTAGAGAATGTGATGGCTCCTTTGTAAATCTTACTAATAATAAAATACCTGCACCATCCTTAACAATAAACGGAAGAAATTTACCTTTAGATAGGTTTGGACCAACTACTTATGACTCTACTATTTTAGGAGATTTTGCTTATATTTACAGAGAATTAACTAGTATAATATATAGTAATCCCGGCACTTATACTGTAACTTTTGGAAATATTCCTGGATGGGTTACTCCTCCACAGTCTTCGTTTTCTCTAGCTTCTATAAATGATTCAGGAGGAGGTAATGCTATAGGAGTTTATGTAAGACAAGGTTGCGAAGAAGAAACTATTGGAACTTTTGGCCCTAGCCCCGAAACTACTGGACCTAGTCCCTCACCTGGCCCTTCTCCAGGATCGGGTACTCCACCACCACCACCGCCGCCACCTCCGACTACAACTACACTAAGAGTTCCGGAAACTTATTGGTTAAAAAGAATTAGTCCTTTAGATAATAAAAAATATGTATTTGATATTACAGAAGGTTTATTTTCTAATAATATAAGAAATTTAGTAACTTTTTTTACCGGGAGCTCTTCAGATACGGTAAATAAGTATTATACTCACATTTATGATGAAAATCCTAAAACATCATTAACTTCATCTATACAATTTAGTATAGCTTATGGCCATAGTGGAGGATCAGGATCTTTAGATGAAGGTAATAAAATTAATATAACTCCTACTAGGGCTATATATGGCCAATACAGAAATTTAATCTTAGGTAGACCGGATGTTAAATTTAATTTAACAGGTAAAGAAACCGATAGTATTTATGTAATAAACTATCAATCTAAGAGACTAAAAAATAAATTAGACGCAGGTGTATTAGAGTTAAATATAGCTCATCTTTCCGGTTCTCAATTCTTAGCAGGAGGAGGTACCATAGCAACACATACTGGGTCTAATGTAAAATTAGCAGGTAATAATAGAGTTCTTAGATTGATTGATGATTCTAAAATAAATATAAATCCTGATTATACAGATGTTGGATATTCTTATAATATAGTATCCGGAACTTTAGAAACGGGTGTTTATAATGAATCTTCTCCGCATTATTATGGTAAAATAATTCCTTCCTTAGGAGTAGTCATCTTAGATGGAAATAAATTAGATTTATCCGCATCTTTTGCAACTTCAAAGGCATCAGAAATTGAAGGTTATAATGCCTTAAAATTATATAAATCTTTTTCAGGTTCGGCTCTTGTGCAAGATATTAGTGGAGATTATTTAGGAATGAAAGCAAGGAGAATTATAAGAGAGTATAATGACTACTATTTTATAAGATTAAATAACAAAGAATTTAATTTCACAAATAATAACAGCTATTTTATATACAATAAGAAAGAGCAAATAGGGAATCCGGGAGATTTAACTATGCCACTAGATCCTAATTCTCCGGAAGGAATTGAACTAAACAAAAGATTAACAGAAACCAACGGTGAGATATTTCCTAATTTTGTTAACAATCCTCAGGTTTATATAACAACCGTTGGATTATATAACGCACAAAGAGAATTAGTAGCCGTTGGTAAACTAACAAAACCTATACTAAAAAACTTTACAGAAGAATCTATATTTACTGTAAAACTTAAGTATTAACATGAGTACATTCGCCCCAATAAGAGGTGAGGATTTTAATATAGCTCCTTTTGAGGTTAACAAAGAGTATTATATCCTTACTTCAAGTTATTCTAAACAAGGTTATAAAGTACAGCAAGGATTGTATTATAATTCCCCTATTCATATAAGTTCTTCAAAAGATGTTACATATCCTAAAAATGCAGATGGCTCATATAAGTATGTAGTATATAAATCCATAAACCACTTGTATTATAAAAGAGGTTTTGGATGGACTAATTCTTTAGAGGGTTGGGACAGATTTAGGACTTCAAAAAACTTATTTTTAACGGCTAGTATAATATCTATACCATCTTTAAATTTTGGAGATAAAGTAAAGGAGACAACTTTATATTTAAAAGGATTAAATAACAATGTACATTTACAGGACGATGGATATAATAATTTATACGACCAGAGTATAAATACAAGTTCATTCTTAGATTTCTCTAAATTGTGTGGATATTGGGGATTTCAGGATGCCCACAAAACTTACAGATATGGTAGAGGAGGAAAAAAGAATTTATTTATTAGGTATGAGAGCGAGGTGATAGAACCACAAGAAAAATCTAAATCTTATCAAGTAGCTTATCCTAGCGGAATTCCTATAAACGGAAGTAGGACAGGATTAGCAGCTGAGTTTTTTGGGGATAGTTACATACACACTAAAAATTTTGATGCCGTTAGTTTTGAATCCGCAGATGATTTCACTATAAGTTTTTGGTTAAAAGCTCCGGTGTCCCAGAGCGTAACATCTAGTAATATAAACTCTATTATTGATAAAAAATCTATTTTATATAGAGAGGAGTTCGGTAGATTAAGAAGAATAAATAGAGGTGATTTAATAGTAACGGACGTTTTTTCTTCTTCCTCATTTAAATATTACCCTGTAGATTATTATCCTTATGACTTTTCTATTCAAAATCATACTCATCCCCATCCAGGAAAATTAGCTTTTAGTAGATCAGATGGATTCTCTACACTATATCTTACATCTTCAAATTCAGTATTAGATAATAATTTTCATCATGTATGCTTAGTTAAAACAGGATCTAACGTTCAATTATATGTAGATGGAACATTAAATGCATCAAGAACAGATGTAGGAAATGAAACAGTTAATGTAAATGATATAATGATTGGAGCATCTTCTTTTGATGGAAGAAGAGGATATACAGGACTTATAGATGAATTAAGATTTTACAATAAAGCGGCAACACAACAGAACATTACTAGCTTGTATAACACTTCATCCATATCATGTTATCAGACAAATAGGGTTGGTAATATATTTTACAGAACGGGCAATTTAGTAATTACAAGCCTAGATAAAAAATATCATGAAATTTTAAGTAATAATTGGTTGCTATATTACAAAAATAGTTTAACTTTGTATGAGTTTGAGATTTTATGTAGAATCAAAAGAGGCGACTTTAATTTAACATTGAACCCTACATCTACAAAAAGTGTTAAAAGTACAGAGTATTTAGATTCGTTTACCGGATCTTTATCTCCTTATATCACAACTATAGGATTGTATAATAAACATAACGAACTTATTGCTGTTGGTAAAATGGGACAAGCTATAAAAAAGCGAGACGATGTGGATTTAAATGTTATTATAAAATTTGATTACTAAACATGGCAGGATTTTTCAATAATTCTTTTAAGACAAGACTAGCACAAAAAGAGGGATATAGGTCAAACTTTGAGAAATCTATTGCCCTTCAAATATCCGGATCTTTAGGTATTAATCCTAAGGACTTGTATGAAAAGAAAGTTATAAAGTATATAAAACCGGAAACTCCTAGAACTTATTTAGCTGATTTTGAGTTACCTAACAATATTATCATAGAAGCCAAGGGTAGATGGACTTTAGAAGAAAGAAAAAAGATGTTGGATATTTTATCATGTAACCCACACTTAGATATTAGGATTGTTTTTCAAGACCCTCATGTTAAATTATCTAAAGGAGCTAAAACTACTTATGCCGAATGGTGTAATAAAAACAATATAAAATGGGCTGCTTATTCTATACCTAAGCAGTGGTTTGAAGAGAAAAAATAAATATATGCGTTTTAGATTATTATCTGTTTTAGAAGAGGTTCTAGGCTCTTCTGAGTCTGCCGGCAAATCTGATACAGTTTTTCACTGTCCTTTTTGTAATCATCACAAAAAGAAACTTAGTATTAATTTGACTAATCAGAAATATCACTGTTGGATATGTGAAACTAAAGGTAGAAGTATATCTACTTTATTTTACAGATGTGGCGCCTCTAGTAGTCAAATGGAACAATTAAAAAATGTATTGGAATATTATAAAATAAAAGATGACATTAATGTAGAGGTTAATCAATCTATTTTAAAATTGCCCGATGAATATATTTCTTTGGCTAGTAAACCTAATAAAGATGTGATAAATTTTCTACGCAGGGAGAAGCCTTCTTTATCAATGTCAGATGTAATAAAACATAAGATAGGATATTGTTTATCCGGTAAATACGCAGGAAGAATTATTCTGCCGTCTTATGATAAAAATGGTCTTTTAAATTTCTTTGAGGGAAGAGATTTTACAGGTATGTCTATGTACAAATATTTAGGCGCTCCAGTAAAAATAAATGAAATCATAATTAATGAGTTCTTTTTAGATTTCAAATTCCCTGTTGTTATAGTGGAAGGTTTTTTTGACAGCCTATCAGTAAAAAGGAATGTAACATACTTAACGGGTAGCATTATATCGGAAAAACTAAAATATAGATTACTAATGGAAGAAACTCCTATGGTTTATGTTGTAATTGATCCGGATAAGAAAAAACAAGCAATTAAATATTGTACAGAGTTAAATGCTCTTGGTATAAAAACTAGATTTGTAGATTGCGGTATCCAGGATCCTTCTGATTTTGGTTATACAAATACATGGAATTCTATTAATAAATCTGTCGAAATTGATGAATATTCGGCAATAACATCTTTATTATGATTTTATTAAGAGATACAGGAAATAAAATTGATAAAATTTTCCACATTTCAGATATTCATGTTTATAATTATCAAAGACATGAGGAATACCTAGAAGTGTTTGATAAATTGTATAAAATTATTGAGGAGAGGATGACGCCTAATTCTATTATATTTTTGGGCGGGGATATAGTACATTCAAAAACAAACATGTCTCCAGAATTATTCTCAGTAGTATCTAATCTATTATCTACATTATGTAACATGCTTCCTACCATAGTAATATTAGGAAACCATGACTTAAATCTAAATAATAAAACAAGATTAGATGCATTAACTCCCATCATAAACAGTTTAAATTTACCTACATTATATTTCTTGAATGAAACAAATGTATATCAATATGAACAAATAGCATTTAGTTTATTACATGTTAAAGATAAAATTGATAATGTAATCCCCGCAAAATCTATAAAACATGATGGAACAAAAATATTACTATATCATGGACCGGTAAAAAATTCAGCTACTGCATACGGATATTTACTAGAAGGGAATTATTTAGATGTATTAGATCATGCGGATTATGATTACATTTTATTAGGAGACATTCATAAACATCAATATTTAAATTTAGAGAGAACAGCAGCATATCCATCAAGTCTTATTCAACAAAATTTCGGAGAAGATTTAACTCATGGAATTATAGAATGGGACTTAAATGCTAAAAAAAGTGAATTCATTAAAATAGCATCATCTCATGGATTCTACACGTTTAAATTAAAGAATGATAAAATAGCTGAAAAAATACCTGGGGATTTACCTTATAATCTTAATGTTGCTATCACCGCTGAAAATTGTACTCAAGAATTTATAGACTCTTTTTGTTTAGCTTTAGAAAAAAAATACAATGTTCTCCGTATAAAAAAACCAAAAGTAACAAAGTTTATTATTGATTCCGGGAAAGAACATGTAGATTTAGAAAAAGAAAATAGTATTAGAGATTTTGATAGGAGACAAATTATATTAGAAAATTATATAGCAGATGTATTAAAACAGGAATACCAAAAAGATAAATTTCTAGATATTCATAAAGCTGCTTCGCTAGAAATAGAGGACGCATCTGAATTTATAGGTGTTACATGGAAACCTCTTAGATTCTCCTTTTCAAATATGTTTTCTTATGGCGAAGATAATACATTTAATTTAGGTGATTTAGGAGGACTCGTTGGATTATTTTCTCCTAATGCATCCGGTAAATCAACATTACTAGACGCTATGACTTATTGCATCTTTGATAAATGCAGTAAAACTAGCTCTGGCGCCGAAGTTTTAAATACATCTTCTACATTTTTTTCTTCTAAATTAGAGTTTTCTGTAGCGGGAGAATCCTATTTTATCGAAAGACATGGCAAAAAAGGAAAAGATGATAAAGTAAAAGTAACTGTTAATTTTTATAAGGAAGACGGAACCTCATTAAATGGAGAACAAAGATATGAAACAAATGATAATATTAGAAAATACTTAGGAAGTTATGAGAATTTCATGCTTATAACAATGTATGATCAACATAATAAATCTGATTTCATTGACAAAACACAAAAGGATAAAAAGGATTTACTGTACAAGTATTTTGATATTGATATTTTTGAAAAGTTAAATGACACCTCTAAAGAAAAATTAAAACAATTAAAATACGAAATTGAGTCTCATCAAAAACAAAAGTATAACGAAAAACTCACAGAACTACAAAATAATTCCGCTGAAGAAAAAGTAAAACTACAAGACTTAGAAAAAAGTCTTGCATCCACTAAAATTGAATTAGAAATAATAACAGGAGCAATAGATGAAAAAAGAAAAGGCATAATATCATATCCAAAAGATAATATTAACTATGCCACAAAAATCGACGAGGAGACACGAAACAACAATAACTATAAATCAATACTAGATGATAAGAGAAAGTCGTTTCTAGAGGCTAGAAATGTGCTTAAAACTAAATTATCTGAGGTAGAATCTATGGGTAATGTTGAAGATGTCTCTGATATTTTGTCAAAGACTAGAATTAACTTACAAAAAATAGAAAAAGATATTACTGCAATTGATTTAGATATCAAAGCTAAAGACAAATTAATAGCTCACTTAAAAGATTATGAATACGACCCCAATTGCTCTTATTGCGTTAAAAATAATAAGTACGCATTAGATGGAGAATCTGCAAAAAAAGAACTCCCCTCACTTAAAGAAAATTTGGATAATCTACAAAATACTAGAAATGCCATTTTAGAAGAGATAAAGTCCTATGAAGTTTTAGATTCTACTTATAAAAAGTATACTAGCGCAAAAAGTGAATTAGACACACTAAAATCAAACCTAAGTAATTTAGAAAATTCCGCAAATGTTGTAAAAGAAAAAATAGATTTGTCAAATAATTTATTATCTGACTATGCACAAAAATTAGAAAATCAAGACAAGTATAAAGATGTTGAAATCAAAAATAGTCAAATAGAATCTGAGATTTTTGATTTAGAGAAACAAAAGAAAGAAATTGATAGCAAAATATATCAACTAGCTTATTCTATAGGAGGTCACAAGAATACAATAGAAAATACGGAATTAAGAATAAAAGAAACAAAAGAAAGTATAAAAAAGCAAAAAGATGCTACTGTTACTTATAATAATTATTTTGTTTTTGAGAAAGCTACAAGAAGAGATGGGGTTCCCTTGTATATTATAAAAAACTATTTGCCAATACTAGAGAATGTTGTCAACGATGCTTTAAAAAATGTAGCTTCTTTTAATGTTCAATTTGAGTTATCCGACAAAACTTTAGAAGTATTTATTTGCTACACTAACGGTACAAAATGGCCTTTATCATTAGCTTCCGGGATGGAAAGATTTATATCTTCGTTAGCAATAAGAGCAGCCTTAAATCATGTTACCGTCTTGCCTAAACCTGATTTCTTTTTTATAGACGAAGGTTTTGGTGTGCTAGATTCTGATAACATAGCAAATGTAGGATTATTCTTAGAAGAACTAACATCATACTTTAGATTCATATTATGTATATCTCATTTGGACGTTGTTAAAGATTATGTATCAAAAGAACTATTTATTGTAAAGGATAACGGACGATCTCAATTAATATCATAATAAATGGCTTCTGGAATAACATCACCTAACAATGAAAATTCTAAATTAACTAGCTCTGGAATAAAGAGCTACATTAATGAATTTACTCTTTTTGATGGTGATGCTGTAAGTTCTAATTATTTTGGATTATCATTGCCGTCTGAATTTTTAAAAGGAACTAATGAAATAGGAGTTAACCCAACTAGTAATTTAGTAAAGGGTACACAAATATATGTAGAAGTTTATGATTCGGAAGGAAATTTGATTCCTCACGAAATAAAAAATGCTACAAATGCTACAAATTCTGCAATAATAACTGTAACTATTGGAGATAAGACTCCTATAGGTAATTGCGAAATATACATAGCAGGAACAGCAAATTTTGATGTTTTAAGAAACAGGAGACTTACTAATACTTCTTCTACAAACATAATATGGGTAGGTAAAATTTTAGTAAATAATAAGAAAAAAACAATTGGAGATATAAAATATACTATACCTCCAAAAGTTGATTTAACACCTATCACTAGAGCTTTTAGAAACTATTCCGGAAGTAGAGCAACAGGAAGTTGTTATTCTGTTAGTTTATCTTATATATCCTCTACACCCGCCTCTAATTATTCTCCGAATTACTCCTCTAATATACCTAAATTATTTGATGGACAACCTATAGAATCTATTCCTACGGTAAATACATCCGGAAGTTTAGCAAACTCTGGTAATTTTTCTGTAATAGCGGGAGCTAATAATTTGAGTACAATAGTAGCCAATACAGGCTCTCCATTTAAAAAAGAAATGGAGAAGGGTACTATAACACTTACTCCTGATATAACAAAATATTTACCCGGAGATTTACCGTCCGGGTATTCTCCTACCGCTCCAACTTATACCGCAACAATAGTAGAGGTTATAAGCAGTACTCAAATAAAAGTAGACAAACAGTTCTATTATAAAGAATCTTATGTAAACAAAAGAAAAGAGTCCGGAGAAATTTATGTAACTCAATTTGATTCATCTAATATATGCGTAGATTATTTTGATAGCCCTTCTACAACAGACGGACAGAAAAAAACAGGCTATGCAAAAATATGTGTAAAAAACGCTAAACCCGTATCTGGTGATGTAGATAGAGTAAAAGTTTCGGCTAAGGCTGCTGGAGGAGTTGGCAGCCCTGTTAGTTTAGGAGAATTCAAAATTCCACAAACTAGTAAATTAACTGACCCTTCCTCTTACGATTTTTCAAATAAAGGAGGCGTAGAAGAGCATAAAATAGGAAACATAAAAGACAGTTCTGATATATCTTCTTATTTTGATATCAATACATTTAGAAAGCAAAATACTTCTTACGAAAACTTAGGTAGTGGAGGAATAACAACATCAGCAGATAGCTCTAATATAGTAAATTCACTAGCTGTACAGCATAATAAGCAGAATAATGAGGTAGTAAATATTTCTGTAAAAGATAATTTCTTAACTAAGTCAGTAGCAAACACTGAATATACTGTTCAAATATCCGCTTTTTCCGAAAAAGATGCGAACGGTAAAACTCCTCAGCTTGATATTTACATACAAGGACCTGATTTAGAAACATCTCCATTATCCGTAAATCAAGTAAATCCATCTTCTCCAATAACAAACGCAGAAAAAAGTTCTTTTGGTACTTTTGTTGGTTCTTTAATTGGAGGAAATAGTAAATCAGAGATTAAAAAGACTTTTACTTTCAAGACAACGTCCGAAAGTGATATAAAGCCTAATTTTATTATTAGTTCCGGACAATGGAATGTATCTGATATAGACATATATCCTTCTGCATCAGATGGGGGGACTCCTAATGAATTTTGCTTAGATATACCATTAGACAATTTACCTATTGCTAAAATAGATACAGAATATATTTTTGAGATAGAGTTTTTAAATGCTAATGGAGTATCTGCAAATTTTTCAACAAGTGTTTATGGAGTAAAAGTAAACATAGATGTTACATTAGATGAGCAATTATTAATAAATACATTTAATAACAGCCCTGCTTTTCAAGGATTAATAGCTAGCGCATCCGCAAAAGGGGATAAAGGCGCTAAAGGAGATAAAGGTAATTTTAAAGGTAGTAAAGGAGACAAAGGAGAGGCAGGACTTAAAGGTATAAGCGGATCTAAAGGTGAATTTGGTGATACAGTATTTACAGGCTCTTTAAATAGCTGCAATACAATCACTGTACCCCATGGGACCGGAATTCAATACCCTGTTTTTACCATTTATTCTTTCGACGGTAAATCTGTAATCCCAGAAAATTATACTGCAATAGACGAAAACACAATAGAGATAACTTTTGGAGAATGTTTTAAAGGATTTGTTTCTATTGCCGGAGGAGGAGAAAAGGGACCTAAAGGAGATAAAGGAGACTTTAAGGGCTCTCAAGGTCAGCAAGGTTCACAGGGAACTAAAGGATTTCAGGGTAATCAAGGCTTTATAGGTTTGCAAGGCACCATCGGAGCACAGGGTAATCAAGGTCCACAAGGAAGGCAAGGCCCACAAGGTAATCAAGGTATCATTGGATTTCAAGGAAATCAAGGCCCTACTGGATTTC
>JACCDP011450375.1_pt1 | contig 18894 bp, 18 predicted proteins | sample 7445841 | NCBI WGS metagenome assembly JACCDP01 (sample SAMN15323441, study PRJNA562643) | freshwater metagenome | isolation source: river surface water | place: USA:Blue River Watershed | collected 2017-08-17
AATGCAACGCAGTTGGGGGTTTACCCAGAAAGTAATTTCACGAACAATACGTCTAATGATTCTACGATAAGCCTCACTGAAATCGTGTATCCGTTCTTTGGGAATGTGGGGCCGTTTTGTCAAGGGACAAGTTATACATTGCCCACCACTTCGTTGAATGGAGTTGCGGGTACTTGGCTGCCAGCAACTTTCAACAACCAACAAACCACCACTTATACATTTACGCCAAATGACACGACATGCAACCAGGTCATTCAAGTTACGGTAACCATTGTACCAAACTCCTCGCCTTCTTTCAATATTGCTTCAAATGTGTGTGTCAATGGCAATTTGGTATTCCCGGTTGCTACGCAAAATGGAGCTTTTGGTACTTGGGCACCTGCTTTCAATAACCAAGCCACTACAACTTACACCTGGACACCTACCGCACCCACACCTGCGGTTGGTTGCCCTGTACCTGCACAACATACGGTAAATATCATACCGCAAACCCAACCTGTTTTCTCTTTAGTTGATTCTTTGTGTCAAGGCACGAGCTATGCTTTTCCTGCACAGTCTACCAACGGCATTAGTGGTGCGTGGTCTCCAGCTTTCAATAGCCAAGCTACCACCACCTATACTTTTACACCCACAACTTACAATGTCATTAGCGGTTGCCCTGCAACGGCCACACATACCGTTTTTGTAGCGCCAAGCTTTACGCCGAGCTTTGGTTTACCTTCGGCTTTATGCATTGGTGATGCTTATACTTTACCTTCAGTCTCGAATGAAGGGCTTTCTGGAGCGTGGTCACAGCCGTTTAATAATCAGCAAACCACTAGTTATACTTTTACACCAAGCAGTTCGGGTTTAACTTCAATAAGTCAAGGTGTTGTGTGCCCTGTTGCCGGGACTTATTCGATTGGGATCAATACGCCTGTTACGCCTACATTTACTTTGCCAGATTCTATTTGTGAGGGCGCTACAGTTACGTTGCCTTTGGTTTCAAACAATGGTGTAAACGGAACTTGGGCACCAGCGTTTGATAATCAAAATACTACAACTTATACGTTTACATCCGCTGCAAGTCAGTGCCCAATTACGGTGCAACAAACTATTGTGGTGTCTACCTTATATGATCCTACCTTTAGTTTACCAAGTACCATTTGCCAAAACGAGGCCTTGACTTTGCCACTCATTTCAGACAATGGTGTTGCAGGTACCTGGACACCTTCTTTCTCTAGCCAACAGAGCGGTAGCTTTTCTTACGTTTTTCAGCCTGCAGCTGCCGTTTGTGCTTATGATTACCTTTTGAACTTGACAGTCAATCCAACCCACGAAAGTTTTGACACCATTACACTTTGCCAAAACCAATTGCCACTTGTTTGGAACGGGCAAACATTAACCAGTGCTACCAGTACATCAGTGACCTACCCGAACCAATTTGGTTGTGATTCTGTTTTGAATTTGCACCTCATTGTCAACCCAAACCCTGTTTTAGATTTCACCATTCCAGCGTGGTCGGGCTGTTTGCCTTTGAGTATTGCATTTACGAATAATCAAGTTGAAGCCAATACCATTTACAACTGGAGTTTTGGCAACGCGGTAACGAGCAGCAATGCAAATACTTTAAACAATCTCTACACCCAACCAGGATGTTATGATGTGAGCCTCACGGCTACCAATCAGTTTGGTTGTGCGGCAAACCTCACACAAGTAAGCGCCATTTGCTTTGACCCGAACCCGGTGGCCGATTTTGAGATCCAAAACAACCCTTTGCCAATCATTGACCCAACAACGCTTCTGCAAAACACCTCGCAATGCGCCACAAGTTCGGTTTGGGATTTCGGTGATGGTTCAGCATCAAGCACTGTGTTCTCACCTATCCATACCTTCCCGGAAAGAGCCGGCAACTACTTGGTTACACTCATCATACAAAACGCCAACGGTTGCGTAGATTCTACATTTGAAGTCATACAAATCGAGCAAGACCCGATTTATTATGTACCCAACGCCTTTACACCAAATGGCAGCGAGCTCAACAATGTATTTTTACCCATTTTCTCTCCAAGCCTAGCACTTCAAAGCTACTCACTTCAAATCTTCAACCGCTGGGGAGAAATCATCTTCGAAAGCCGAGACCCGTTGAAAGGTTGGGACGGCACCATTACTACCACAAATGGCGCCAGTATGTCACCGGATGGCATGTATACTTACAAAATCAATTTCGTAGAAACTGGTTTTGAGAAAGTGTTTGAGGTTGTGGGGAGTGTGGTGTTGGTGAGGTAGGATTGACAAAAAATAAAACTTACCTCACGAATAGCCAATAAATTTAATTACTCACTATTCATTTTTTCGTTTTCTTTTTACTGATCGTCAGATTTTTCTAAGTAGAATATTATTTTTTCTTCATTTCAAAAAAAATTATAGAATTTGTTCTAATTAAAACTAGAATGTTCTTTTAGCCTAGAAAGATTTTGTATTTCTAGATTTGAGAAAAAAACATGAAAAAACAATTTACAAGATTAGCTTTAATAATCTATTTCGCAATTGGGACAATTTTTAGTTCAAATGCACAAGTTGACACAATTTTACTTAAAAATTGTAAAAATGGTCAAGGATATCTAATACTGAAAGAACCTTTAAATCCAATTAAATGTTGGAATTTTGATTTTTCTGAAAGGGAATATTTTGGAGATAGTATACATGAATATAATGTAAATTTTATTGAACGTGTTTCAGTATGTGGTAAAAATTATTTGAAAGTATCAGATGAATTCACATCAGACAAAACCAGAGATATAAGAGTAACTATATCAGGAATTGATGCTCAAAATAATTTAATTATGTTCGGTGAAGATATTGGTATTGGTATCTTTCCCGCTCCTCCTGGTCAAAAAAGAAGTGTTCCTCTTTGTGGTGCTGTTTGTGATGGTAATTGGCTTGGAGATGCATATGCCTATGACAATAGACTTTGGGGATATGTAGATGAGAATGATGATTTAACAGGAATGGGATTTATTTCATCCATGGGAGCATATCGCATAAACCAAAACAATATCGAGATTCCTTTTTATGGCTATTATACACCTGCACAAGCAAATGATTGGGTATTTCAAAATTATCCAAACAATACAATTCAATCATTGCATAATTCCTCTCCAAATGATTTCTCTGGACCATTAAACACAGCAAATTTGGCTTCCGGCGTAACTATTACAGATCCATATAACAATTATATTTCAGGAACATATTACATGATTAGAAAGGACTTTGGACCTTGGAATGATTTTGCTACTTACATGAAGACTTCTGATTTTAATCTTCCTTATTGTGATTTCAGCTTACAATATTCAATAAATACCATTAATTCATTAAGTCCATTGACATTAAACGGCGGAAGTCAACTTGTTTGCAATGGAAATGGTTTTTCATTATCAATAGGTGAAAACGATGTTTTTGATACAGATTGTTTACCCTCAATTTTAAATAATGTCGTGGACATGAGTAATAGTCCATTCGACATTCTTAATCAAATAGATGATTGCCTGGACGGTGGAGAAAGTAATCTTTGGTGGGAAGATTTGGACTTTGCTGAATTAGTTCCTTTTGAAAATTCAACAAATCCATCCACTCCAACGACACCTATTTGGAATTATTCAGGAATTGAAAGTATTGGAAGTACCTTTTCTCTTAGTGAAGGATTGTATTGGTTAACAGCCCATTCAAAAAAAGGAAATTATTATCCATTAATTATTGATGCAAAAGAAACATTTTCTTTTTCTTTATTACAAAAGGATCTCGTTAATGTTGTTATTTTCCCAGTTCCGCACAATGATGACTTCTACTCAATGAACATAAGTGCTCCATTTAGTGGTAAAATGCTTTATGAGTTACATGATTCAAACGGAGAAGTGCTTTTTAAGCAATTCATTGAATTCAAATCTACATCTATTAATCAACCATACACAATAAAAATTGAACCAAACCAGACTTTGCCTAGCGGAATATTATTACATAAATTCACAATGGGTGACGGCTCGATTTACACACAGATTACCAATAAAAATTAATTTGTAGTTTTATATTAAATTTTAGAAATGTTCAGATTGTTTTTGTTTGTTATAGTCGTTTTGGACTTTAGTGTAATCTATTCACAATCTTTTAATATTTCTAGTCAACTATGCTTAGGAGCCCTTAATTCCGATATTCCAATAAAACAAGCAAAACTTATTAACGGTAATAAAATCATACTCACTCAAAGTAATTCCCCTGCCTCTGTAGATAAAACTGAGAATAGCAGGGGTGATTACGATTTTTGGGTTATTTGTTTGGACCAGAATGATCAGATTGTTTGGGAGAAAACTATTGGTGGTACAAACATTGACCTTCCTTCAGACTTATTAATAAGTTCTGATCAAAACATCTACATCGGAGGAACTACAAAATCGCCTACTAGTTTCGAGCAAACTAATTCATTATATGGCTCTTGGGATGCTTGGTTAATTAAAATGAATAGCTCAGGAAACATTTTGTGGGATAAAAATTACGGTGGAACAGCATTGGACGGATTCTCAGATTTAATTGAACTTCCATCTGGAAACATAATGGCATTTGGTTCATCTGCATCGAGTAATTCAGGAAATAAGACCTCCTCGAGTTATGGCTCGATCGATGTTTGGTGCCTAAAACTCAATTCAAACGGTACTATACTTAACGATTGGAGTATTGGTGGTGCTGAAATTGATACTAGACCAATTGTTGTTCAGTCGAGTCCTAATCATCTAAAGCTAGTTTGCGAATCGTTATCGAATATTTCTGGTTTAAAAACAGAAAATTGCTTTGGGTCAACTGATCTTTGGGTACTTGATTTAGATACAAATTGCACCATTCAGCAACAGAAAACAATTGGAGGTTCAGATATCGATGGAGTTTCTGATATTCTTTTAAATAATAATGGGGACCTACTTATTTTGTCTCAAAGCTGGTCTAATATTTCTGGATTAAAATCTGAAAATTCATATGGTTTGATGGATACTTGGCTTTTATTATTAAATAATGATTTAGACATTGTATTTCAAAAAACAATTGGTGGCGTTGGTCAAGATTATGGAAGTCGCATTCATGAACTAGCGAATGGAAATATTGTTGTTGCTGCTAATTCTGACTCCCCTCAAAATACGTTTAAAACCGAAGCAAACATTGGATTGATGGACGTTTGGATGTATGCAGTTGATGCGAATTTCAATTTCATTGCAGATCAAACATTAGGAACAGCTTCAGATGACAATGTGGTTGATTTTGAATTGGAACAAAACGCATTAAATATTAACGTTCTTGCATGCTCTAGTGGTGGCGCAGAAAATGATAAATCGTGTCCTGGGAATGGCAGTTTTGATATTTGGGGAATTGATTTTAACTCAACTTTATCTTTGAATGAATTAACAACTAAACATGACTTCAACGTTTTTCCGAACCCAGCAAGTAATAATCTAAATATCTCAGTAAAAATAGACCAACCTCTAATCATTGAACTTGTTGATTTTAGCGGAAAAATCATTAATCAATTCATTATTTCCTCAGACATTGAATCATTTGACATTAGTAATTTGTCTAATGGGATTTATTGGTTAAAGTTTCAAATAAACGGAAAACCTCAATTTAAAAAGATTGTTGTTTTTTCTTAGTGTTTTCTTCATTATATAAGGTATTATTTTGTTTTTTTTTGAGTCTTATAAGTTTTTAATGCGGATAGGAATAAAAATGAATTACGAGAAAATAAAATTGAATCAAATTTAATTAACTTACTCGTGCTACTTGACAAACTTGAATTTATCGCCCCTGAAAATAACTCAGGTTTTATCCCAAAGGAGGGTTCTGTTAAGGTAATTAAGAATGACCGATTTTCTTATATAAATCTTGACAAAGCAATCGGAGACGCGCCAAAATGTATGATGGCATTGTATTATTATGAGAGAGAAGAAAACAAAAGAAAGGCTAATCCACAATCACTGAGGAAATATTCAGCTAAATCAGCGAATAAATGGTATCCAAATGAATCAATTAAATATAGATAAGTTCGATTTAGAGATGAAGATGCAAACTTAATTAATGCTACTCGATTGGTATTAGGTAATGGATATGTTTATAATGTAACTCCAGTCCCATACAGGAGTTACAATCGTAGAAGATTAAGGGCAATATCGACATGTATCAATATTTTTTTTACGCCTAAATTATTAATTATTAAATGAATGACAACAAGCCAATAATTTCAATCAATGGTTCATTGTTTACCGATTTTTCAGGAATAAAAAGATTATTTGAATTTTATCACAAGGCAAAAGACTTTTATAACACAACAATTTACATTGATTTCTATCATTTAGAATGGTTTGACGCTAATCTATCGGCCATTTTCGGGAGCATCTTATCAAAGTTGAATACTGAAAATAACTTGGTTTTTTCCACAGATTTAAATTTTCTTGAAGACAATTTTAATGTACTGTTTAGAAACGGATTCCTTAATTCTGAGAATGTAATAATTGATGAACAAAAATCAACAATAAGTTTTAGGAATTTTAGTCCTTCAGATAAACATGGATTTATTTCCTATTTAGAAAATGATCTTTTGATACACAGGGGTATGCCAACATTAAGTCCAAATCAAAAAGAAAAGATATTGGAATCACTAATTGAAGTATATAACAATATTCAAATTCATTCAAAATCAGAAACTGACTTTTTTGTTTGTGGTCAATATTACCCAACTAAAGGTGTCTTAATTTTCACGATGGTAGATTTGGGGGTTGGTTTTCTTCCTGCTATACATTTAAAAACTAATGGATCAATAGATAGTAGTTATGATGCAATTTTATGGGCTTTAGTAAAAAGAAATTCAACAAAAACTACATCTCCTGGTGGATTGGGCTTATCCGATTTATATAGCTTTTTGAAGGTTTCTAAGGGCAATCTACAAATTATTACAGGTGATACGTTTTGGAGTATCGACCTTGAACAAACATTACTTAAAAAATTCTCGTTTCCTAACCCATATGTCGGCTCTATTCTAAATTTGGTTTTTAAGTATAATTTATTACCTTTGCTGTTAGGAACGTTTAGTTGTTTCAAATCTTACTTACTATGGGTATTTTAGTTTTAGATACAATCCAATCAGAATTAGCAATAAATCAAGAAGATGGGGTAAAACTTTACAATGCTATCCAAAGCACTTTGCCAGCTGATTTGACAATTAATTTTATTGGTATTTCTCGAATTTCCACTGCATTTTTGAATGAATCTATTGGGAAGTTTGCTCAAAATAATCCATCAAAAATCAATAAAATTAATTTTGTATATCCTAAAGACAATGAAATCTTCAATCTTAAGGTTATTGATGTGATTGAAAATGCTTTAATGGGTGAAGAATACTCCAACTTGGTTGATAACGCATTAGCTTCTTTATAGTTTTTTATGGCCTATTCATATTCAAAGGCTAACTTTTATTCTGTAAAAGATGATGCAAGATATTTTTTAGATGCAAATATTTGGTTAAAGATTCTTCAACCCAAATTAGATTCTTCAAACAAAGATAAGGAATATAGAAAGTTATTTGAAAAAATCATAGAAAATACTAAATGTAAAATTGTGCTCCCCGCATTAATATTGTCTGAGGTAATTAACAGAATATTAAGAGATGTTCACATGGGGAAATATGTAAGTAAAATTAGAAAAAGCAACCCTAACTTCTCTCCTGATAAAGATTTTTACAAGAATGTATTTAGAAATACACCAGAATTTAAAATTGCATATAATTTAGTTTGTGATGAAATCAAAAACTATCACGCTACTATTGACTTATTAAATGATGGTTTAGGCGTCGATTTTAAATTCAAACACATTCTAACAGACCTGCCTTCTGGTCTAGACTTTAACGATCATTATTATTATCAACTTTGTAAGAAAAATAATTTCATATTAATTACTGATGATAAAGACTTTTGGGTAGAAAATATTGAAATAATTACAATGAGTTCCACCCTAATAGACAAACATATTGCATTGTTGATTAAAGAAAAAAAGACAAAAAACTAAGTATATTATCCTTAGTTTTTTTTTATACCTCCATCACTCCCCCAGTATTAAACCTTCCCGTTGAAGTTGCTTTGCCTTTCTCTACCTCAATAATCACATCCACTTCATGCGCATGTGCATTAACACCTCTAAATTTCCCTTCCTTGGTAGTATGGTAAATGAAAATGAATGAGGTGTTCGGATTCATTTTGCGCATTTCGTCCATGTCGCTTACTTCGAGACCAGCTTTGGAAACACTATCGATGAAAACAAATTGAAATTGATCCAAGTATTCCGGAACGCGATCTGTGACATACAAGTTCGGGTGATTGGCTTTTAAGCGCTCAATTTTCTCTTTGAGTGTGTAGCCGAATCCTTCTTCTATGGCGCAGTACAACACCTTACCGTGGTTCGCTGCTAAGTGATTGGCAAAATCCAGACACATGGTTGATTTTCCTGATTTTGGAAGCCCAAACACCATGGCAAAGAACCCGACACTCGGATCACCTATGAGTTCTCGGTATTTCCCCTGGAGACCAATGGTTTGAAAGTCCATTTTTAGAAGCTCTCCAGAATTCACAATCATGCCATTGTCATCCATTCCAGAAACGCCTTTGTTCTTTGGGAACAATTCGCCTCCGACAATTCCCATGAGGCCGTTAAGCTGAGCTTTGTTGATGTTGAGTATTTTAGAATCCCCATCGATGTAGGTTTTGAGCGTTTGAAAGGCGTCATCTAACTTTGTGGCGTATTTGTCGGACTTTGTGATCTTTCCTTGCTCTACTGACTTTTTAATGCGATTAAACAGGCGCTCTGCCTTGTCTTTGATGTCTCGCTTTCCATTTAAGGAAACATAAGCCTTAAGAAGCGAAATAGACAGCATACCCGCTTGACTATGCGCAATCTCTAAATAGCGTTTGAGGTTCTTAGCGTCAATTTTGATTTCAACCATCTCCCCCATTTGCTCATAGCATGAAATCAATTGCTGCTGCATGGTTTCGATTTCTTTGGCATAGGTTGACGTTTTACGAATCCGTCTTTCCAAAATCGCTTTTTGAAGGCTGTGGATCAAGGTTAAAATCTGCGCCTGGCTTTTGACCTTTCCATGCATCGCAGCATAGCGTTTGATGAACTGAACATCTGTATCGAGGTGCTCAACATTATCAGTTTTGTATGTAATTACAGGAGCTGCTTTTTTAACCGGAGTACTTACTTTTTTGACAGGCTTTGAAGTTGCGGCTTTCACCGATGTTTTTTTCACTTCAATTGGCTTCGCAGGATTTTGAACCATAAATTCATCGAGCTTTTTGAAATAAGCATCCACCACACGTTTGATGTTCTCATTGGTACGGTACGGACTCCAGTTTTCTTGTGATGCGCCCTCCACCAAACGGTGTCCTTTTGCAAGTGCTTCTGGAACATTTTCCCAGTTGATGTTTGATGTTTTTTGAAAGTAGTTTGTTGTGTTTAACATGGTCTAAAAATTTAATAGTTCTAATTCGAGTTCAAATGCCAAGGCTTCCAGCTCCAGTTCATTTAGGGCTATTGCCGGCGCAGATTTAACCGGTGTAAGATTGGTGCGGTATTCCAGTAAATAATTCAAGCGATTAAATTCTTCTGCTCGCGCCTGAGCACTTCGTCCTTCGACTTGTAGAGCAGATTTTTTGGCTTGGATTTCTACCTTCAGCTCTTGCCACTTTGGTGAGTTCTGTTCGCCTTTATACAACTCGGATTGTGCGATGATGGCTTGCTTGTCCGCTTCGTATTGTGCCATTACAGGAGTTAAGTCACTTGTTAGTGAATATCCTTTTGGTCTAAGCAAGGTGCGCTCCGTTTTGCGGACTTTACTCACGTATTCTTTAAAGTACGACACATAGTATCCTTGCGAGAAATACAATCCCAATAAGGCATAGGAAGCATCTATTTTTCTTCCCATGGAAATAATATCCTTGTCTTGTTGGTCTGTGGCATTTAGAAGTGCTTCAATCTCTTCTTTGAGCTCTTTTGCTTTTTTGACGCTTTTATTGACCACTTCGCCGTCGTTGGCCACCTTGGGTGTTTCTTGTAAGAAGGTGGAATTGAGTAAAGTCGTATGAAAGGATTTGATGCAATTCAGGGACTTTTCACGATAAGTAGTGTAATCACGAATGTCATTTTGCACCGCTTTCAAAGTGTCAATAGCCAGTGTTACCCGTTTGTAATCCCGGTTCAAATTCTCCTTGGCTTGATCGAAGAACATGGCAACTAAGCGGTCTACATCGGTAATTAAGGCCAGTTTGATTTCCTCAGGATCCATGCTTTCCAAGTCTAGGACATTTCCTCTGTCACCCCTGAACCAAATGTCATTGATGCGCGAGGTCTTTTCTTCAAGCTTTTGAAACACGAACACATCCATGGAATCTTGCACCAAAGGCATGACGATGCGCACATACTGGAATTGATTTCCTTGTCTCCAGATACGGCCTTCCAATTGACGAATGTCTGTAGGATTCCACTCCGGATAACAATTATAGATTACCGTTCCTCGTTTTTGCAAATCAATCCCTTCGCGAATAGTAGCGGTTCCAATGATGATTTTCACCACACCATCCAAGAAGGCTTCTTTGATGAGTTCCTTTCTTGTATCATTGATTTCAGAGCTGATGATCTCGACTTCGTCGACTCGAGTGCGGTCATACATCACACCTTTTTTGTAGCCGATCTCTTTCTCTAGGTATTCTTTCACCAGTGGAAAAAACTGCTTGCCTCGGTTCATGTAAATGACCTGTCCACTGGCTGTTTCTTTATGGTCTTCGTGCCATTTCTTGACTGTTGCGATACAATCCATGACATAGGCAATCTTCGGGCTTTCTGTCACAAACTCTTTGTAGTCTTCTGGAGTGCCGTTGAGTAGATATGGTGATAGCGCGTTATCCAAACTGTAAGCAAGCGCTCTGAACAAATTACCCATGTCCAACTTTCCTTGGGTAGATTTCTTGGCCATCGCTACAATACCATCTTGGTTCGTGCGCTGCTTGGGTGTCATGTTAATGTAGGTCAAGACCTGCTTATCCTTTGGTAGTCGTTGCTTCGAGTTTTCAAAGTCATAGAGCAAAGGCAAATTGATCTTCTTTGGACGAATCACTCCAGCTTCTTCACCTGTTTTGTACAAGATGTGATTGTAAATGAGCTTTTGTAATACCCTTCGATTAGTAAAGCTTTTAATCACTTCCTTTTCGACGATTTCTTCTTTGTAATTGGCCGTCCATTCCACGGTTGGTAGTACAAACAAATCAAAGAAAGTGTCAAGATTCAAAATACCATTATCTCGCAAAGAATCATAGGCCACGAGTGACAGCATCGAATAGATTTCCAAAGGAGAGTTGGAAAACGGCGTAGCGGTCAAAAGCATGGTGTTTCGACCATACTTTCTTTGTATGAAACTCAGAATCAAAAAGGCCTTTTGACCTGTTTCAGAAGTAGCTGATTGAATGTTGTAGCGTTTGTTTCCTTCATCATCACTTTTCACTTGGCTAAAGACATTCTTACAACGGTGGGCCTCGTCAATCACAGCATAGTCAAAACCCAAAATGTCAATATCTGCAATGGTATTCTTTAAGCCAACTCCGATCATCTCTCGAAATTTCTGGTATTCAATCTCTTTGTCACGATTGGATTTCTCTTTGGATTGCCCAAGAATATTAACGAGCTCTGTGAAGAGTTCATCCGATACGGACTTTCCAAACCCAAGGCGCTTAAATCCTTCATAGGTCACCATCGTAATGGATTTCTCTGGCACAGCTTTGTTTAGATTGATTTTCTCAACGACGTCCGTCCCGAGGTTAAACCAGTCATTCACTGTGATGCCTGTATGGGAAAGCACACCCGGCACAAACTCTCCGGTTTTTCGATCCGTGTAGCCGATGATCTCGTTCATCCACTTCTTGTAAGTTGGTTTTGGAACGACTACCAAAGGGCGTTTACATTTTCCTGAATACAAATTGTGCGCAAGGTTTACAATGGCTGTCATCGTTTTTCCAACTCCTACATCAAAAGCGTTGATTCCAGACCCCATGGCTTCCATAAATGCTACACCTTGGCGCTGAATGTCTGTGATTTGAAGGATTCCTGATTTAAAACGAGCTGAACACTCAAAGCCAATGGGCACTTTTGAGTAATTGATATCCGACTGTCCGTTGTAAACGCGGTTCCAAGCAAAGTTCAATTTTTGCTGATCTTCAAAAGCTAGAACTTCGTGCAGGAACCTTGAAAAGAGCTTCTCACCTTCTATGCGTGCATTAGCCCGGAGCTCTGCCTTTTCTTCTTTTGTCAAGCGATCATCGCGCAGGGCTTTATTTGCAATGTAATAATCAGCGATGTCTATTGAGGAACTCTTTTCAAAATCTGTATCTGGATTGAGTGTAAACAACCATTTGACAAAGACGTTTTGCAAGGTGTATTTGGTCTCTCCATCAAAGCGAATGCGGATCTTGTCACTGTCTTTTTTGCGCTCGATTTTACCATTGACCTTTCTAAGTTCCTCTGAGTTTTCTAAATCCATAAACTCTTCGCGAACACCCGTGATGCTAAACAAGTCAGGGTTTACCGCAAAATCAGAAATGGCCGTAATGATTGGGCGCTCCTTTTCATCAGGATTTTCTACTGAAAGCAGTTCTGGCTTTGCTTTTTCCAGTGCTTCTTTGTGTTGATTATATACCTCTTCACCGAAAAACTCCAGGATTTCATTTTTGTCCACCTCGAGCTGCTGAAGCCTGTCGTACATATTGCCATAGGTATAAATTGGAAAAGGCATCATTTCTCCAGCGTGGTAAAACAAAGCACCTTGTCTGACCAAGGTATGCAACTGTGAAATCAAGACCCTACCAGTGCCCTCCAGATGATACGCTTCCCAACCAGTCATGGGTATTCCTTGGTGCTGTTTGTACCACACCCAAGCCTTGATTTCAGGCTCGGTAATACCTTGATTGTATTTGGCCATGACGTCCTCAAAAGAGAGTTTTTTACCTTCTGTCGATCCCAAGCCTTTGAGTGCATCGACTTGTTTGAGTACGTTTTCAATGGCCTGTGATTTACTTCTTATATTCATTGAAGTATATGCATTTAAAGCGCCTAAATTCTGAATGTTAGCAACTGATTTTAAGTAACTCATAATTGATTGATTTGAAGTTCATATTCGAGTGCCAAGGCCTCCATTTCAATGATGGAATAGCTATGTTGTTTTTGGATTGTGGAAAGTATTTTAGACTTATCTCCTTGAATCGTTACCGGGAATTCCTTGCTTGAAGTGGTCTTTTCTATACCACATACTTTTTCAGGATGCAGCACAAACCAGGTATTGAATGTACAGAGCTCCGTGAAGCTCAAAGGTGTTTGCGGAAATGCTTTGGACTTTACCTTTTGCTCAATGGATTTCTGGTCATAATACACGCCATTGCGAAGCAAGGCAGCTTGAATGTCCGTGGCAGTAGTGAGTTTCTCACGGATGAGATCCAGACGTGCACGCAAATATGTTGGGCTTACCGCGTGCATTAGATCATCGCAAGTTCAGTTTCTAAAAGTGGAATCACCGCTGCTGGCACCATTTGATCGTGCAGCACTTTGTCAATGACCATCTGTTCTACTTGCTCATAGCCTTGTGGCGACTGCATCATTTCAAACAAATTTGGTGCATTGGCCTCGGTTACTCTTTTGAGTTGAGTAAGTATTTCTTCGCGAAGCCTAAGCTCCTGTGGGCTTAGTTTTGGGACATAGCCCATGATGCTGCTTTCTCCCTTTTCATTGAAGGAATAGTAGCCATTTTTAGTCACAATGATGTGATCCAAAAGTGAAATGTCAAAGTATTTGAGAGCCTTGACGATGTTTCTTGTAAGGCTCTTATCGGCATCAGACGGAGTAAGATTTCCGCTTGGGTGGTTGTGTGAGATAATTACTGCCTTGGCCAAGGTTTTGACTGCTACGGCTGTAAGTAATTCAACGTCCACCATCGTAGCATTGATCGTTCCTGTTGAATGGTGGTAATAGCCAATGATTTTATTGGCCTGACTTAAAAAAATGGCAATAAAGTGCTCCTGGACTTCAATGCCTTTCAAAATTCTATTTTTCAAGAACATATAGACATCCATCGAGGACTTAATGTCACCAAAGAAAAGTGCTTCCTTGTTGAAAGTGATTTCAATTTCACGCACCTTGAACTGCGCCTCTATGGCATCCAGCTCCTTCTCGAGCTCCGAATACGTGTCTTTGTCAAAAACCATCTGCGGTTTTACTTGGTTTGTTTTGTATGCCATGTTATTTTCGTTTTAATACAATGATGTCGGTTGGGACTTTGGTGCTACTAAATACCGGTGGTAAGCGGTAGGCATCTACCAAGTCGCAGATCTTTTCCAGCTCCATTTTCTCACCTTGGTAGCTAATGCCGTTTCTTAGAAAATTACTACCCGTAATAAACACCAATAGCCCACCGGGCTTTAAGAGTTGTAGGGAGTAATACATGAAAAACAGTTCTATTTGATGCATCTTTGGCTTTGGAAAATAGCTACTGTACATGTTCTTGTATTTACCATAAGGAGGATTGCCAATAACAAGTGAAAATGGATAGCCGCTAAGCCAAGTTGTTGGGGTTTTCAAGCGCTGTGTGAAGCGTGGAGCTTGTAAAAAGGCAGTTTCAAAATAGCCTTCATATATTTTTGCCTCTGGGTAAAGAATCTCACATATTCGCTTTGAAGTTGGGTTGATCTCAAAGCCATAGCACTTCGAAAGATCCGGTGCCCATTTTAAAAAGTTCCCTGTTCCTAGACTTGGTTCTAATACTGTTCCTTTGGAGTTGTAGCCATACCTTTTGGCTATCATCCACATGAGTTCACAGATGTAGTCAGGGGTAAAAAACTCATAAAGCAAGCCTTCGCCCGATGCGCCTTTACTGCCTTGGCCTCCTGCTCCCCCAAAACGGGCAATGTATATTTTATCAGCCGCGCTGTAGGCTTCCTTGGCTTTGTCTTTTTGATGGATAAAAGCCTCAATTTCAGTATTCAGCGCATGTTGATTCACTACTTACCTTGAGTTTCCAAAAGTCCGTTTTTACCCACTACTTTTAAGATGTAGGAATAAGCTTCCTTGCTTTTGCCTTTCACTAAATCCAATGTTTGCTCCACGCTTCCCGTTCCTGGCTTAAAGAAATAGCCTTGGTTGTATCGAACAAGTACTTTGTCAAGGCGCAGTACTTCACCTTCCTGGTGTTGATCCATCAAGATTCCGAGATACATTGAACCTAGTAAAACATTGAGTTCTGGCTTCATTAAATCAGCTTTCACAATGACGTTACCCGTGTAGTTGTTCTCTTTGATTTTATGCGACAAGTACTTTTGTTTCAAGGGCCCGTTAACACGCTCTCCTAAGTGCTTTTTAAGAATGGCGAGTTCTTCAGCGCTTAAACGTCCAGCTTTGTTTTCCCAGTAAATGATGTCGTTTGCCGTTTGGGTTTTCATTTGCATCAAGCCAACGGCATTTGCTGAACTAACGACCGCAGGACGCCCTCCACTTTCAGTGAAAATCAAAGATAGGATCAAAGAACCCGGAACCTTGGTCAAGGTCTCGGCTTGTTTGATCTCTTTGTAAAAAGTCTTGCCAATGGCATCCATCTTCGCCTTGTTTTGCGACAAGGCCGTGTCTGTATAGAATGTACGCGGAGTCATTGGAATGGGTACTGCTAGTTCTGCCATGATTATGCTTTGTAAAAGGTTACTGAACGGGTTGCTTTTTGGGTAGCGGTCACAGCCGGATCGCTCGAGTTGGAGGTGTCGGTTCCAGAAGTAGAACCTTTCTTCTTTGTGAAGGCATACAGGGCAATTGCTGCCGCAGCTCCAAGGATAAGTTTGTTCATGGTTTTTGAATTTGAATGGTTTGACTATACTTGATCGTTGCGTTTGGATTAGAAACACTGACCCTTTGCTGAAGCTTTCTTGGCGAAAAAAACCAAAGCCAGGGCTTTTGGCGCTCGCCATAAAAAAGAACTTGCGTGAGCGTATCCATGGATTTGATCACTAGGCGCTGCGTGTCTTTTTCAATCACCCCTTTGATCTGATACCACTGATCCTGATAATCAAAAACGCGCACTTGAAGAGTGTCTAAAACAATACTGTCTCTTAGTTTAGTAAGGACATTGGTTTTGGTTTCTACTACCGTTGTGCTGTACTGCGTGGTCTTGTTGACCTTGACACCCAAGTTCTCAATTTGCTTTACTTCTTTTGGAAAGAGTTTCTTTAGCTCTCTGGTTTGTAGCACCAACAAATCACTCTGAGCAGCCAGTTGGCCACTCTTGGTTTTTACCATCGAGAGTTCAGCTCCTAATGTTTTTATATTGGAGCTTAATCTTTGGTTATCCGCATGAAGGCGCTGGTTACTTTTCCAAAGCAGCAGGATTGCGCCTAGCACTACGAGCAGTCCGATCAGTCTTTGCACTACGGGACTTTTGAGTACGTTTAGAAGCATATTCATGGTGTGAGGGTCTTTGAGTTTGTGACCAGATGTAAGCTGAAAGAATCGTCATGATGCCAGCAATAGCAGCCGTTGCAACGGTTTCCATTTTGGAACCAATGGCCAAAAGTGTCACCAAGGCCAGAAATGCTGCTGCAAAAAGCGTGAGTTTGAATCTTGTCTGATTATTCATGGTTTAAAGTGTTATGTTTTCCCATTGCTTAGTGAATTGCTGCAAGGCAAATGCACCGGTGCGTGGATCAAATCCCAGGCGGATGTTTCCTACGTCATCAAGCTGTTGAAAGTCGCGCAACCAGTAGATGAAAAGTCCATCGATGCGCATGCCGGCAAAATTGCGATCCTGCATATTGAGTACATGCAGTGGGTCACTGAAGGTTTTCACACCTTCAATGACCTGTGCACTTGTGGTATCCACCACCCCTTCAATTTGCTTTGCTAAGATCTTATCCACGATTAATAGCAATAAGAAACAATGATGTCATCCGATACTTCGGTGCTGTAAGGAACCGTAAAGGTGATGGTCTTAGATCCGTTGGTTCTCGTTTGTGTTTTCACGCGAAGACCGTTGAAGAAAATATCGATGTTAAATCCAGACTTTGGAATCTGACCCAAAGTCAAAGAAATAGCAGAGTTTGAAGCGCCAGTTAAACCCGTAAAGGTTTCTGTAGTTGCTGTAAATGCATCTTCCTTTGAATCCGCAGTAGTTTGTGCAGCAGCTGCAGCAGCAATTCCTTGGTCTGCTTTCGTAGAAGCGGCAGCAGCAGCTGTTGTGGCGCTATTTGCGGTATTTTGCGCAGCAGTTGCAGCGGTGTTAGCCGTATTGGCTGTCGTTTGTGCCGTTGCAGCATTTGCAAGTGCGTTGTCCGCCGTGGTTTTAAGGGTGTCCAAGTTGATATTGGCACTTACGGTCAACTTATCCACTTTGCCTTTTGCTGTGCCGTTGTAAGCATAAGTATCGGCATTGCTTTCATAAGCTGCTTTAACAGCTGCAGCTGTCAGGGCGTTGGTAAACAAATCCTCGTCTGCAATCTTTTTGAAAGTCGATGTGGATCCTGTTCCGGTCGTTACCGCCGTTACAATGTACAATGCCCATTTGGTGTCGCCATCGTCATTGACAAATACACGGTCTGTGACTTTTAATCCCGTTAAGGCATTTCGTGCTGTCGTATCTGCAACATTGAATGCATTCTTTGCACCCACCACCAAAGCATCCACTTCTGATTTGGAGTAAAGTGATAAGTTTGTTCTTGCACTCGTCGCGTTGACATCCGAGAGGTTGTTGGCAATTTTAAGAACCTGTGCATCCAGGGCTCTTGTGGCTAGGTCTGCACTCAGACCTTCAATCTGTTTGATTTTTAGTTGTTCGCTCATTGTTATGAATTAAGAGTTAAGTACTTGATGTAAACTTGATCGGTTGGCGAAAGATTGAATCTTCCATGCCAGAAAAGCGTTGTGCCTTCAATGTGAAAAGCTCCGTTTTGTCCATAATCGAACAAGGCTCCATTGACCACCAAAAACAATCCTTCTGGATCTGAGGTGTTGATGTCAACCTCAAATTCTGTTTGGTCACTTTGGGTCACTTCAATGCTTTGTCGTACCCAATTACTTGAAACTGTTCCGCCTCCAGTAGAAGCATCCTCCTGAACTGAGGCAATGCGGTAAGCTTCACCGTTGATAATGATTTCATCATTGATTGGATCGCCGAGTTTTTCCAATAAAACTTGAATGGTGAAGAGTTGGTCTTCGCCTGTTCTGATGTGTGTAAGTGTAAATGCCATTATTTCTGAATGTATTTTTTATAAATAAACCTGCCCGTCAAAAAGACTAAGGCTGCTGCTCCGAGGGTGAATCCTCCTGTTTCAAGAAGATTTTTTTTTTAGCGATGTCCAATATCTTTTCGTAGTTGGCAATGAGTCCGCGCATGTAAGCTGAGCGGTTATCACCATTACTTTCAGAGATATAAGGGCTATGCGCAATCTTATCGGCGTACTTCTTGTAGTCCATCGCTGCGGCATGTGCAGTTTTGTAGCTACTGGAAATCAAGCGTGCAAAATCATAGAAGCTATCCTGTGGTGAAGCATAAGTTCTAAACTTCAACTTGTATTTGTTCTGCGCTTGGTAAATCCCACCTTTCCAAAATTCGTTCTTTGAACCTCCGGCCGTAATTCCAAAGAAGTTGTTGTACTTCGTGGACAAATTAGATGTCCCCCAAGCGCTCTCAAACGACCCCTGGGCTAAGATTACCAAAGGATCCATCTTGAACCGCTCACCGGCCTTTTTGGCATGCGGGTAGTTGTTGACTACGTAATTTTCTGTTTTTGTGCTCATAGCGTTTCTTGTAATTGAATG
>JACCDP011046847.1_pt1 | contig 18893 bp, 12 predicted proteins | sample 7445841 | NCBI WGS metagenome assembly JACCDP01 (sample SAMN15323441, study PRJNA562643) | freshwater metagenome | isolation source: river surface water | place: USA:Blue River Watershed | collected 2017-08-17
CTACCCATGCTGGAAGAAAAACTGTATGTTTTATGGAATGAACTGCATGCATCCATTACCAGCTTAAGGATTAACGACCCTCTTCACCTTCAGGCACTGTTACTGGAAGATTTTGTAAAAGCAGTTGAACCACAATTAAATCAATTAATAAAAAAAGATAATTACTTTGTTTTACCTTACCTCAGGAAAATCATTGAGCTTTTTAAGAAAGGCAACAAACAGGAGGCTATGTTGCATTTTGCCAATGTTAAACTCCCTATGAAAGAAGTAATTCAAAAACAAAACAATATAATGAGGGAACTACAGGAATTACGCCACCAAACTAAAAATTTCAGCTTGTTTTTAGTACATTCGTTTAAGTTTAAACAATCGATTATGCTTTTGTTTGAGTTTTACCAGAACTTTGAAAAATACCTTTTCATAGGGGAGAATTTGTTGCTGCCAGGTATTCAGCACTTGCTGGAGCCGGAAGAATCAGTTCATAACAGTAATCAACACTAATTCACATGTACGAGTATCGATTTCAATTAGCTGAACTGGTGCTGAGAGTTTTTCTGGGGGTATTGTTTCTGGCTCAGGGATACGATAAAGTAGTAAGACTGAAAATACAGGGAGTAATTGATACCTTTCGTGCGGAAATGGAATCTAAAAATATTCCACATTTTCTGATAGTAGGAGCAGCATACTTTACTTCGGTGGTAGAATTTATGGGAGGATTATTTCTTATTCTTGGTTTCATGAAGTATACCACTTTAAGTCTGCTGGGAGCTGATCTTTTGCTGGTAACCTGTGCCTTCTCGATCCTGCAACCCATGTGGGATATGCGCTTTGTTTTTCCGAGGTTACTGATTTTAATTGCATTGTTTCTTACACCAGAACAATGGGGTTTGTTTTCTATTGATCATTTTTTAAGACATCATCTTCATATCTTTTAAACAACATGATAAAACCACAAAACCTATATATTTTGTTTAATTTTTGTTCAATTGTTGTACTAATTTAATCCTTTTATACCATGAAAACTTTCCTTGTACCCTTTGATTACTCTGAAACAGCTGAAAACGCAGCAATTTACGCACTTGATTTAGCTCATCAGGAAAAAGCTAAAGTTGTTTTACTGCATGTATTTAATGTTCCTTATCCTGTTGCACACGATACTTATGTGCCTTTGGTTTCTATGGAAGAATTAGAAAAAGATGCTAAAGACAGCTTAAAAAAATACAAACAAAAATTGTTGAAAAAAACAGGATCAACTGTTGAGGTAGACTGTAAAGTAACTCCGGATTTTGTGGTTGACGGAATTGTAAAATTTAAAAACCACAACCGTGTTGACCTGATTGTAATGGGAATAACAGGAGGCAGCAAGCTAAAAGAAGTGCTGATCGGGAGCAACACGCTCAGGGTTATCCAGCAATGCCATACGAATATGCTGATTGTTCCTAAAGACGCTAAATACCGCACCGTAAAAAAAATTGCCTTAGCTACCAATTACGAATTTGAAGATGAAAACTTAGTGAAAAAAGCACTGAAACATTATACAGACTTATTTCATGCCCAGGTGGTAGCTTTACATGTAAATACCTACGAAGAGATCAATACCCCGGCCAAGCGGGCTACAGTAGAGCGTTTTAACGCTTACTTTAAGGAAAATGAATTTTTTACCAAAGAAATAGAACCGGCTGATAATAATGTTGCGGAAGAGATTGAAACCTATGTGCAGGAGAAAAAATGCGACTGGGTAGGAATTATTCCACGCAAACATAATATCATCGATAAACTCTTTAATCCATCCATCACCAAAAAACTTGCTTTTCACCTTCATGTTCCTGTTTTGGTAATACACGATGAGAAATAGCTAAAATAACAGACCTATGATTTTAAATCTTTATGAGCATGCCAGCATAGCCAGTTTGCAAAAGGAATTTAATTCCGTTTTTCCATACCTGAAAATAGAATTTTTCACCCAATCACATGAAAAGGGAAAGGGCTCACCCAGAAGTCAGTTAATAGACGTCGCTTTAAATTTAGGAGCCTATCGGAAAAAAGGGAAGAATGATGTTGGTATCACCATTCATGAAGACCAAACAGTAGCGGAAGTAGAAAAGTTATTTCAGGACTCCTTCGGGCTTTCAGTTCAGGTATTTAGAAAATCAGGAAAACTTTGGCTGGAAACCACTATGACAGATGATTGGACACTTAAAAAACAAAATGAGCAGGGCAAGGAATTAAGTTATGAAGAATAAGGATAGAGAGCCTATAACTTCAATAACATAGTTCTTCCTGCTCTTCCGGAAAGATTGAAACATCTGGCCTTTAAAGTGATGCCAGGTATCAGTGGTATGGGTGCCTGATATATAGGACTTCCAGAATCGGGCTCAGCACCATTAGTAGTATACCTTATTAATAAGCCGGGAAAGGAAGAGTTGAGTTTTACAAAGCCGTTTTCTACAATGGCACCAGGCATAGGAATTGCATAAGTGATACCACCAAACATACCATCCATTCTCCGAAAATCTTTTTTCCCAATAGTGTTTGCCAGCAGGTTCCATTCTTTGCCGGCAACTGTGTTTCTTCTCACATCATCTTTTTCATCAGCCCATTGAGGGTTTGGTGCCCAGGCCCGTTGAGCTAAGGCAATCATTCGGGGGTACACCATGTAATCCACTCTGGCGGAATCTTTTACCGTTTCTGTCCAGAGGTGCCCCTGAATACCTATCAGGTTTTGTTTTCCCCTTTCAGTTAATTTCACTTTACCATCCATTAATTGCTGTTTACTCATGCTATTACCCATGCGGTCTTTATCAACTCCGGTTAAATAATTCAGCGGAATAAATTCGAAAGGCTTTTTCACACCAACACTTCCTCCCCAATAATAGCCAGGTTCTTCAGGGTCTTTACTATAAGCCATATCAAAATAAAGAAAGTTTACATTAGACATAATTACCTTGTAGCCGGCATTGGCTAAGCGGTAAGCCAGGTCTTCGTTACCCCAGCCAGGAATGCTATTCCAGTAATTCAGCTGAATTTGTTTGGTGGCCAGCTCCAAACCGGGTACTTGGCGAATTACTTTTTCTCCTTTCTCATTTATATGCTGTTCATTCACAAGCCCAACTTCCTCCCAGCCGTTTGTTTTTACTCCTTTTTTTTCCAGGAGTTCAACAACTTTTTTTACAAAAACAAAGTAATAATCATGCATGGTGGAAATTTCTTTTGCCACTTTTTTGTTTGCGAGGCAGGCTGGTGATTTTTCCCACACCCCTTTCGCTACTTCGTCTCCACCAATATGAAAAGTGTACAGTTCTGTTCCGGCCTGTTTATACATTTGCTTTAGTTCATCAACTATTTTACCAACAAAATTATAAGGCCCTTCTATACAGGGGCAAAGGGTATTGTCATTCCACATTTGTTCTGTAAGGTATTTGGAGCTGTCTTCAGGCTCTCTTAACAAAAACTGCAGGGCAAGTTCCTTATTTCCATCTTTCATGTATTTTTTATAGCGTTCGTTCATGGCAACAACTGCCGCTCTTATATGCCCAGGCATATCTACTTCTGGTATTACCTCAATGTGCCGGCGGTGAGCATATTTTATTATTTCAATAAATTCTTCTCTCGAATAGAAACCACTGCCACTGCTTTTACCCGGATCACCAAAGGGGCCTGAACCTAAAGTGGGCAGCATGCCGTGTTTATCAGGGCCGTGTTTTCTATATGCACCAATTTCCGTGAGCTCTGGTAAACCAGGTATTTCCAATCTCCAGCCTTCATCATCCGAAAGGTGAAAATGGAACTTGTTTAATTTGTAAAAGGCCATCATGTCTAATAACTTCAACACCGTTTTCTTTCCATGAAAATTACGTGCAACGTCCAGAAACATCCCACGGTACGCAAAGCGCGGATAATCCAGCAGGTCTATTTCCCGCAGGTTCAATACAGCCTGGGCTTGTTTCCAGGCTTCTGCCGGAAGCATAGCAAGCAGCGACTGTATGCCATAAAATACCCCGGCGGCATCTGCACCTGTAATGGAAATAAAACCTTCCCTCACTAAAAGTTTATAGCCTTCTTCCTTTAATTGTCCTCCTTTTAGCCGCTCGTCTATGCGCAACTCTATTTTTTTTTGTCCGGCTTTACCTAAAGCACTGCCCAGCATGGTTGTTAATTGTTGTTCCAGAAATTGTTTCTCATGGCTTAGTTCAGCCGGGGCATGAATGAAATAGTCGGCTGTAAGTTTAACTTCCGATTTTCCATAATGGTATTCAACCGGTACGGGTATAACAGGAAACAAACTATCTTCTGCAACAGCATAGAGCTGTTTATTCTCGGCATAAGTTAATGCAGGCGTAGGTAAAGGCTCTGTATCTACCGGACATTTAGTGTGCTGTTCTTTTTGCGTAAAGGGTTTAACCGAATAATGTTTAACCGGAACAATAATGTTTTTACTGCTAACAAAGTACAAACCAGAAGGAGCATCGGTAAGGCGTGTAAGCCACAGTGCAGCCGTAAATTCTATGCTCGTGCTGTCGGCAGGTTTAAGGGAAAACGTTTTGGAAGGGATTAACTTAAATAAATCTCCGTTTACCTGCTGTATATCTGCATTGCCGGAATTGTCTTTGAGTACCATGCGGGGCAGATTAAAATACATTTCCCAATTACCAGTTAGGGTTTCTGTACTTTTATTATATAGTGTAAAGGAACAACGTACCTGATCCTTTTCTTTGTAAGCATTGGTAATTACTTTCCAGCTTATGGCTAATTTATCCAGCTCAGGTTCTTTTTGGGCAAAGATGAAATTAGAGGTAAGAAGAAGTAGTATTCTAAAAACAATTTTTGGGGAAAAGGGAACAAACATATATAAATAAGTTAAAGGGATTTAAAGTAAGAAAAAAGGGTTGGATTTATTGAAACAAACCATTCAGTATTTTTAAACAATTGCCGGAGGCACCTGTAAATAAGGTAAAAGAACATAAGCCCAATCAGTAATGTTGCAAAAGTGTGTTTGAGAAAATCAATCAGCTCATTATAATAGTTTCGGGATTTCATAGCTTTTTGTGTTTACACATGCCCCAGGCATCTGAAACCAAAATACGGATAATACGGGCGATCTGGATGTGAAAGACAATCCATTTTTTAAATAGTTCCATGGGATGACAGTATAACAATCAGGTAACTTAATGGTTTTTTTGTGAGGATTTTTGAGTCAGTTTTTTAGGGAAAGTATTTGTTCATTAACATGTAGTCGATATTACCAGTTTGTGTATGACAACCAATACAAGCCTTTCCTTTATTAGAAGAAGGTTCGGCTGAACTTCCATCAGCATTTATATAACCCCATACCCAGCCATTATTATCTGCAAATGGATGGGAGGGTTTTTTATAAAGTATCGCATAGCGCTTTAATTTCCCGGAATTTTCATACAACTCCTTTACAACTACTGATCCTTCAGGAAAACTTGCACCAGCCTTTATTTGAGCATCGGCTGTAAGCTGGCCCGCGGCAATTGAATTATACCTGGTTACTAAGAAAGGTTGAGGATGACCGCTTCCTGAACTTTTGTTTAATAAAGCACGGTCGTTTTTAAACCAGGTATAGCCTTCACATGATTTTGCTATGTTGTAAAGCTCTTTGTCAGCATTTTTTGACTCTCTTTTTTTACAGGCTCCTACTATTAATAATGCTATTGCAGGAATTAAAAACGGAATATATTTGCTGGTATTTCGTTGCATGTTTTCTTTATAAAGTAAAAATTAATGGTATTGCTAATATATAAATTTTTGCACTTAAGTATTCAACTTTAACATTATTAACCAAGCTTCAAGGCAGCAGCAACACCCTAAGGTAAAGCACGGTATTCCCTGAAAGGAATAAAGGAACAGGTTTTGTTCCCGGCTACTACCTTATATTTTGACATATCTTATCGGATTACCTTATCAATGCTACTGTTCCTTTTTTTGTCTGTGTTCTTCCCTCTGTGTTTATATAGTGGAGAAGGTATACGTATATTCCGCTCTCTACTATTTCGCCAGCATTAAAATAAGTTCCGTTCCATCCTGCTTCCGGCCTTTTACTTTCAAATATTTTTTGCCCCCAACGATTATAGATAAGTAGCTGATAGCTTTCGGTGTCGATGGCATAGCTTTGTGGTAAAAACAACTCATTTAAGCCATCACTATTTGGAGTAAAGGCATTCGGTACATATATGGTTCTTTCCGGAATAATTGGAATTGCTCTACTAAAGGTTCCTTTGCACCCAAATTCATTTACGGCACCTAACACTATTTCATAGTTCCCTTCTTTGTTAAAGTACCAGCTCAAGTGTTTATTTTGGGAAGCATCCAGCTCATTGATATTCCAACTCCACAAAAGCCCGGTATCAGGCACGGTTGTATTGGTAAAGTTTATCTTTATTTCTCCATCCAGGTAAATGTATTCGGTATTTGGATAGGTAAAAGCCGGTTTAGGCGCAGGAAATACCTTAATGGTAAGGGAATCCTGGGTTTTATCACAACCAGTTATAGAATATTTAGGGTAGTATGTTCCTGTTCCTGTCTGAGCCGGGTTGAAATGGCCTTTTCCTCCTCCTGTATTGGTAACCCCTTTTCCATGCCAGGCTCCGGGGCTAAGAACAGGTTGCCCGGTTGTTAGGTGTGTGGTGAGGGCGGTTAAGGAAACCGGAAGGCTATTTTGACAAATATTGGTATCCTGAAATAGTTTAACTTTTATCGGAGAACCCACCTGAATAGTGAAGGTGTCTTTTTTCGAGCACGGGGTTTTTTGATCGGAAATGATGAGTTGATAGAACTGACTATGTGGAGGTTTAACATAAACAGTGTTTTTAGGAGAAGCAGGTGCAGCAGGAAGTAATACTCCGGTTGTCGGAATCCAGGTATAGTTAAAATCTTCCGGAATCGCCTGAATAGTGCACATATTGAACCGGGTTGAAGGTCTCAGTTTAAACAATTCATGGATACTATCGGCCAAACAAACAGGAGAAGTATTTTTATGACATACAGCATAGGAGTTATAGCTTGTGGGATCAAGGCTCATTACCGCGTTAAAACTTTTCGTGTTAAAGCTCAGCCAGTCATAGCAAATTTCAATCACTATGTTTTCCGTACCACTCCATTCATAAGCTGTGGAAAAGGATATAAGATTCCAGCCTTTGGTGATGCTAACATTAGTGCTGGCCAATACAGTGGTAAAATTTTCTTTCAAAAATAATTTTGTTTGTGCTTCAAAACCTAATGCAGCACTACAGGCCAATTTAACGGTGTAATTTCTAAAAAGGGTATTCATACCGTTTGGTATGTCTTTCACATGAAAGGCCAGAGAGGTTATTTTTCCTGGCGTTGCCCCGGCAGTTAGCAAATCTGCAGCCGAATACACCAATTGGTATTTTTCATTCGCGTAGGCATTGCCAAAAACGCTGGGGTACGTTCTGGCCTGGTTGGCGGCCTGCATCGATCCTACGGTAATAGTAGTGTTATTATTACAAATTTTTCCGCTAACACCACAACCCTGAGGAATGCCACCTTCTCCAAAAGCAAATACAACAGCTGCGCTATCACAATTGCCAATGTATTTGGGGGTTACGGTTACCGCAACAGGTAACTGCCTCAATGGAATGTTAAATTTGAGCAGATAAGTACATTCATTTACGGTTATAGTTATGTTGTATTCTCCGGCTTGTAAGCCTTGAAGAGGAAAGGCAGATAATTGGGTTTTGTCACTGGCAGAAAACTGATTAGGCCCGTTAAGTGTCCATTGTTTTTCCAGGGTGTTTGCTGGTGTAAGTGTAATGGTTGCACCCCCAGATTTCCCATCGCCACAGTCGGGCAAAATGGTATGTACAAAGAGGGAAGTAGCTCCCTTGTCGTGCAAGATAATATGAACAGAATCTCGGCAACCCTGGTTGGAATTGTAAGTGGCCTCATAGGTTTCCCCTTCATAAAAACTGGTTACAAAAAGAGAATCACCCAAGGGGCTAGGGATGAGCTGTTGCTGATGGTACCAACTATAATTCTGTCCGGGCGGAAGCACAATGTATCCTGCATTTCCACAAAGGGAATAATTTAGCTGAAGTACCTTAGGAGCTTCTTCTGTTATTTTCACCAGGGTATCGTAATTTCCACAACCAGGAGAATTTATCACTACTGAATAAGTTCCGGCTGTAAGCCCTGTAATTACAGAGCTATTCCCGGCTAACTGCGTGCCTGCAGCATTATACCAGCTAAAACTATAGGCACCAGAAGATCCTCCTGCTGTAATGCTTATTGATCCAGATGTTCCGCCCGGACAGCTCGGACTGGATAAGATGTCTGAAATATATACAGAGGTATGATACAAGGTAATTTTTTGGGTACTTACGCAACCATTAACAGACAAGGATTGCAGGTAATAGGTATCCCCTACCTGTGGATGAATAATATAGAGTGTGTCGTTGGTGGCGCCTGGTATTAATTGAGTGAGAGAGTTAGGGCCATACCACTGATAAGAAACATATCCTGTTGCAGGAGCTATGATACGTGCTGTATCCGAACCATTGCAGAAATTAAGTTTTAGTTCAGATACGCTGCAGCTTACATCAACGTAGGCGTATCCGAAATGCCCGCCTTGCACACAATCAGCGGTAACAAATTCAATTTCTACGTTTTGCCCAATGTAGGCAGATAAATCAAGCCCCACAGTAACCCATTTCCTGTAATAGTATTTTCCGAGGAAGCCCAAGTCTACTTCTGTAAAGGAGGTATCATTGGTGGCATTAGTAGCGTCTACATGATAAACCCCGCAACCGGGAATGAGATTTCCGTTTTGGTCACGTGTGATCATCTGAAAAAAAGGTTGTTGTCCGTTTGGATGCCCGCCATCATTTAAGCATACCGCATAACGGATGGTTATTTGTGAATTTTGTGTACCAACAGCCAGCTTATAACTAATTTTTTCCGCTTCTCCTCCAGTTCTTGCATTTCCGAGGCGTATAACAGAACCATTTGCACCAGAGGGCAAATAGGGGATTTCCGCTAAGCCTGTAGCGGGATTAATGGCAAGAGAATCATAGCCAACAATTGGCCCCAGTAGCGGATCTTTGTTGCCCGGTGCAATGGTCATAATGGTATGGCGTGAGACTGGTAATGCTGGATTTGTGGCCGAAGGCATTAAGGGAGCATTGAGACCTGTTGAGAAGAAACTGCCTGGCCAGTTAGTGATTACCTGTGGAGGTAAGGGCCATTGACCTGCATTGGAAATATAAGTGGTGTAGCCTTGCCAATTAGTAAAGTTTAAATCCTCAAAGCCCAGATTCTGACAATAGGGTGATTTTTCCCGCTGAAGAAGTAGTGTGGGCATTTCAGGAGGAAGAGGCCATCCTTCCGGATGTTGTAAACTCCATGCGTACATTTTTTCTGAAAGCTCCTTGTTTTTAATAACGAAGATCTGTTGTTCTTTAGTACCTGTTTCAGGTGTATATTCTTGGTGGGTTTGTCCGGTTAATACCCAGGATGTCTCAAAAAGAAAACATATAAAGAAAAGTATGAAAGTAATTTTTTTCAGCATTGCATTAAACAAAAAAAGTTTATAAAAACGACAAGCGCTTTAAATAACCTAAGGGGGCGGGATGATGAGTTAAAAACTAAGGAAGAATCAAATAAGGTCTATTTCAACAACAACAACACACACCTGTAAGATAACTCGCAGGAGCAAAACTTTATAGATTTAGGGGTTTGTTTGGGTTGGGGATACCGGTAAGGATGCTTCAAATATAATGTGTAAAAGACAAAAAATTTCCACTGATTTATAGAAAATATCAGATGAAACTAAAGAATGCTGACAATTCTCTTGATCTGATAACAGCCTAATACAAATTAATGGTTTTGGTGCAAAACGATTTTCCATTGAAAAGCACATGAACTGTGTATTCCCCGGCAGGGTAATTTTGTTGTAATTTATAACGAAGTGTAAAGTTCCCCTTATTTTCTGTAGAATTTTCAATGGTATCTGTTTCTTTATTTCCTGTACCTGTAAGGGTTACTAATACGTGGGTAGAAGTATCGACAGTATATTTGACGATTATTGTTTTATCAGTAAAATCTACACTGGCATTAGCGTTGGTGGGTTTACCCATAGTAAACGAGCCTAGCAGCAGGGTGCCTGAACACCAAAACAGAACCGGTAGTATGAACCGGAATAAGCTCATGGTTTAATTTTTAGGGGTGTAGATTATTTGTAAACATGGTATTTGCAAACAGCCTCTAATAAAGTTAGAAAAATAATCCTTATTTCAAAACAGAAAGTGCCAATTTTAAACAGCAAACAATTTAATTAACTTTTGTTGCCAGGGTAATGGCTTTTTTATGCTGCTCTATTTTCCCTTCCTTATCCATAAACTCAATATGCAGGATATATATTCCGGGTTTCAGCCGGGAATTAGTTGCAGATAACCCATTCCAGGAAAAAGCACCTTCTTCTTCGCAGGCCTCGTTACGAGCAATTGCTTTTAGCATTATTCCATTTGCATCATATACGGTAATACTCATAAACATTCCGGGCTTTTTAGCCGTATAGCTAATTAGCAGGTTGTCGGCATAGCCATCATTATCCGGCGAAAATATTTCTGGAGAAATTGTAATGGCAGAATTATATTCATTTTTGAAGTACTGTGAATTTTGGACAGAAGGAGTGGCAAACCCCGCGCTTTCGGCGGCCGAATTCCAGTTACGGCTGTCTTTACTTTTTCCATTATAATCAACCCTTTCCAAAGAAACTCCTCTTGTTTCCCGTAACAATGGAAAATGCCAGTTTTCTTTATAGTTCACTTCATCAATTACTTCATATAATTTTGTACATACACCAATATGGTCATTGTTGTCTAAAGCCTTCCAGTCATTCATGTTGATGAAAGCCCTTGTATTGCTGGTTGGATAATGCTTTAGGGTAAGTTCAGCTTCCTCACCAATAATCAGGTAATCTCCGGGAAACACCAGGAAGTCAGTAGTGGTAATAGTAAGGGGAGCTAATGGTTTTCCTGAAACAGTGTCGATAAGGCTTAATAACACATCTTTCATGTTTAGTATTTTTTCCGAACGATTATATAACTCTATCCATTCTTTATGACCGGGTAGGGGGTCAAACAGCAGTTCATTGATGACTATATCTTTTCCATCTACTATTTCCGGTATGCCCAGCCGGAAGCTGTTTTGTTTTTCCAGGTTATTTCCGGCGCAATCCATCACTCCATTAACGGTAAGGGTATAAGTAGTAAATGCAGCAATACTATCTGCAAGCTCCAGCTCCAGCACCTGGTATCCGGCCTTCAAGGCTTTTATTTTAATAGGAACTCCAATAGTTGGCTGAATATTGTAGGCTATAGTATTCATGACGCTTGCACTATCCATAAGTTTGTTGTAACGGAGTATAATTTTATTTTTAGAAATGAGAGATAAGCCCGAAACTTCAGGTAATTCCCTATCAGTTACAGTACCCGCAACACTATTTATTGCAGCAGGTGTGCCACCATGGGTATTAATACTGGCCCTCCAGTTGAGCTCCTGGTAACAGACTCCAATGCGGGAAGTGTCAATTTTTTCGAGGGCCCAACCGCCTTTTTCTTTATAGCTGTCATGGTACATGATTTTGTTGTAGTGAACAGAATCTATGTGTTTACCATCTTTGCTTTTTAAGTATAATAGATCTTCCTCATCATTAAGGGAAGGAAAATTGGTTAAACCAATGCGCAGTTGAACTCCGGTGAATAAGTTGACACTTGCCTTTGATGTAAGAAGAAGGTGTTCGCCTGGTGCTAGGATAAATGCAGTATCAATGACGGCTTCTTTTAAAGTTTTGTCCATCAGCTTCCAGCCAGACAGATTAATTGGATGCAAGGACCTGTTCAATAGCTCTACATATTCTGCATCCGGCAAATAATTAGCAGGAGTAGGGTCAGCCATAATTTCTGTAAAGCACACAGCACCAAATGAAAGAGGATGAGCTTGTAACCAAAGAAAATGAGCAGTGTCGGATTTCAGTTCATTTCCATTTAGATCTTTTATAGTTCTTGCCACCAAAGTCATAACAGTACCGGAGGTAAAAACTGTATCAAAGTTAAGATGCACGAGGGCTTTGTTGTTGGCATCCTGTAAGGCATTAACCGGATGTAGCTGAAAATCTTTCAACAAATAATTACTGTTTACCTCTGCACTTTGTTTTTCCAGTTCTTCCGAAAACAGCAAATCCAGTTGCTTGTTGCTTATTGCCTTTGCCATCAATAGTTTGGGAGCAAGGCTGTCACTCGTCCAGTCATCAAAATAAAAGTTATCGTAATAAAATTTATCAGCGTTAGAGGCAGTATAGTTACTGAATATACCTAACCACTTGCACTGTTGTATAGCATTGTCTGTGCCACTTGCTTCCTGTGTCCAGTTTGAAGAAAGCGATGAGGTGGTATATATTTTCCAGAGGCCTGATGAATCAAGCAGTACTTTTATGTGCAGAGCAAATGGGCTAGCAATTTTTCCGTTAATACCCCGGCATACCGAAACTTTTTGGTTGCCTTGTTGCCTGAAGAGTTCAATGGCATCATTGGAACCGGCTTCACCCATTTGTAAAAAATAACCATGAACGGATGCATTTAAATCAGGCTGGTCAGCAGCCAGGTATATTCTGCCGTAATTGTTGGAAGAAGGAGAAAAATTTTGCCTGATCCAAAACCGCCACTCACAATTTTTTAATGTTTTGGAAATAGGCGTAACTAAATATGAAGTTCCGGCGGCCGTTGAGTTTTGCTGCAACTGACCGGAAGTATTAACCTGGTAATTTGAAGTATTTCCTTGCCAGGGAGGATTAACAGTAAAATCTCCATCAGCAAAATCATCGGATACCTGGGCGGTTGAAAGGTGAATGAATGAATAGAAGAATAAAAGAGTAAGCCAGATACGTGTCATAAAATAAAAAAAGCCGCAAAAATAAGAAAGAGAAAATAAACTGTCAAGGCCAGATTCATTACGCAAATAATGGGTGAAAATTTCGGTTTAACAAAATTAATCCTCTCCGGCCAGAGTATAAGTATGTAGTGTAGGGAACAACCCTACAACCAGACTTAAGCCAGAAGTATAATATTCAACCCTTAAAGAGACTGAGGAAGTATGGTTTTATACTTAATGTTTTGCAGATTGTTGATGTAAAGTTCTTGTGTTTTTTAAAGAAACCATTGTTATATTTGGTAAGAAAATAAAAGCTGAGTAATGGACGAAACCCTACAAAAAATCGACAATTTACGTTCCATCCTTGACAAACTATTGCCACTAAAGCCTGACTGGCAGAAGAAGTTGGACGAAAAGTTTCGCTTGGAGTTTAATTACAACTCCAACCATCTGGAGGGAAATACACTAACTTATGGTGAAACAAAATTACTCCTGTTGTTTGATGGGGCAAAAGGAAATCATACTTTCAGAGAATATGAGGAAATGAAGGCTCATGATGTTGCTTTGCAGCTTATAAAAGAATGGGCTGCAGATGCTGAAAGACCTTTAACAGAAACAGAAATTAAGGCCCTTAATGAAATTATTCTGGTAAAGCCATTTTGGAAAGATGCCCTTACTCCGGAAGGTCGAAAAACAAAGCGAAAAATAAAAGTAGGAGCCTACAAAGAGTCACCTAATTCGGTGCGTTTAAGTAATGGCGAAATTTTTGAATACGCTTCTGTGACAGACACTCCTATGCTAATGGAGGAATTGATGAAATGGTATCAGGAGGAAGTGAAAAAGAATGAACTTCATGTTGTTGCCTTAGCTTCATTATTGCATTATAAATTTGTTCGTATTCATCCTTTTGATGATGGTAATGGAAGAATTTCAAGACTCCTGATGAATTATGTATTATATAAAAACAATTTCCCTCCGGTTGTAATAAAATCAACCGACAAAAAAAACTACCTTTCGGCCTTAAATGCAGCTGATTCAGGCGATATTCATTCTTTTATACGATACATCGCAAATCAGGTAATCTGGAGCCTGGAACTAAGCATAAGAGCGGCAAAGGGTGAAAACATTAATGATGCGGATGACCTGGATAAAGAAATAGCTGTATGGAAAAAGCAGACCGTGCATAAAAGCCCCCAATTAGCCCATCGCAACAACCAATGGGTATATGAAATCTATACCCATGGAATTAGGGAAATGTTTGAAAAATTTCTTCATAAGCTGGAGCAATTTTATGAATTATTTGAAAACACGAATAGTTTCCTTAACGTTAATGATGCAATTATTAGTGATAATTTTGAAGACGTAAGTGATGAAATCAATAAAATTTATACCAGGCATCCAGATGCAAACTATCTTAATGCTAAAAGCAGCGAATTGCCAGTTAGAGAGGACAGCTTTTCGTTTATTAAATTGAAGGTAAGCCTGGAAAGATATAAATATAATATTGGTAAGCCTTTCGATATTTCGATCGAGCTTCAAGTAAATTTCTATTCCTATAAATATGAACTAATAATGCCTGGAGTTGAAAGAAAAGAGAAGGTTTATGGAGAATATACAGGCATCGAGGAAAGGGAGCAACTGCTTGAAAAGTCCGTCCAACACCTGTTTGCAGAAATTAAATCAAAGGCTGAAGCCTAATCCAAAAATCTGTAAAAATCCGGCCTTGCTAAGCGATAACATTCTTTATGCCTTGAATTTTTCCTTCAAAAAACTTTTTTAATTAAAAAATAAAGCTCAAATTTGCGCAAGAAATGAAAAATCAAGTGATGATAACCTGCACGAAGAAGCACCGCCGCAATGGAAGGGTCTAAGCGCATGTTGATCAACATACAATAAAGCAAAGCCTTTCCGAATACGGAGGGGCTTTTTTGTTTAACTTAAAAACAATAATAATTATGAAAGTAGCTGTAGTGGGTGCCACCGGATTAGTAGGCACCACCATGTTAAAGGTTTTAGAAGAAAGAAACCTGCCTATTGAAGAACTGATTCCTGTTGCCTCGGAAAAATCGATAGGCAAGGAAATAACGTTTAAGGGAAAAACGTGTAAGGTACATGGCATGCAGCAAGCAATCGATAAAAAGCCACAGATAGCCCTGTTTTCAGCCGGTGGCGGAACTTCCTTAGAATGGGCGCCGAAATTTGCAGCGGCTGGTATTACGGTAATAGATAACTCATCGGCCTGGAGAATGGATCCTACCAAAAAACTCGTGGTTCCGGAAATCAATGCGCATATACTTAGCGATACCGATAAAATTATCGCCAACCCCAATTGCTCTACCATTCAAATGGTAGTGGTGCTTAATCCGCTTCACAAAAAATACGGTGTTAAACGGGTAGTGGTTAGTACCTACCAGTCGGTTACCGGAACAGGCGTTAAGGCCGTTCAGCAATTGATGAATGAAAGGCAGAACAAAACCGGGGAAATGGCTTATAAGTACCCTATTGACCTGAATGTGATTCCGCAAATTGACGTTTTTTTAGAGAATGGCTACACCAAGGAAGAAATGAAAATGGTGAACGAAACCAAAAAAATTATGGGAGATGAAAGCATACAGGTTACTTCCACAACTGTACGTATACCAGTAATGGGTGGACACAGCGAGTCGGTGAACCTGGAGTTTGAAAATGATTTCAACCTGGCAGAACTTACTGAATTACTGCGCAACAGCCAGGGACTTATAGTAGAAGATGATATTAAAGCACAGATTTATCCTATGCCTATGAATGCACATAACCGCGATGAAGTATTTGTAGGACGTATTCGGCGCGATGAATCGCAGGCCAAAAGCCTTAATTTATGGATTGTTGCGGATAACCTGAGAAAAGGAGCAGCTACCAATGCGGTTCAGATAGCTGAATACCTGATTGCCCATAAACTGGTGAAAACCCTGCAAACGGTTTAAATCTTTTAAATAAGTAGATTGCCCAGCTCTTTGTGGGCTCATAACGGTGATAGAACTGTTTTCTCCCGGTTAAATTTTATCCGGGAGGAAACAGTTAATGTTTGACATTCTTAGCACAAAGGCATTAGATAAACCAGAGCAAAGAATTTCATGCAGAGGCTTCATATCCCTTTTTTAGTATGGTCTTAGGAATGCTGCATGTATGAGCGAAACCGCCACTATTTAACCGCAACAACAATGAACGGGTATAAAAAAGAGTATCTTTGATAGTATCAATGAAACCTCCTTATGATATTACACCCAAAATTTTAACATTGGTTCAAGCCATTTCCGAAAAAATTGGAGAAGTAAAAGCAAATTATCTGGGCAAACCAACCTTTGACAAAGGCATTCAAATGGGCAAGCTAAACGTATATTTAATTCAGTAAACTGGTAAATTTCGTCGAATACCATGTTAATTGACATCATCCTGCATCCCGAATGGATTAAAGTTTTGTATATTGCAGTGTAGGTATCTGGCTCTGCCAGGCCAAATCCCCCGCAAAAGCAACCAACCATGAAAAAAAATGTACCACTCATTTGTTTGTTTATTGTTTTGCAATTAAGCTTTTTTGCTCAAAACAATAAACAGCAAGCTGCAGAGCAATTGCAGGTTAAAGCAGCAGCAACCCAACATTATTCCAGGTTCCTTTCTTTAATTCCACGGGGCAGGGAACAGGATTATGGCTTCCAAAGCCGTGCAGATTTTGAACAGGTTAAAATTGAAGAACCTTACCGCTTCTATTACCTGACTATTAGCAACAATAAATTAGGCATACAAAATACAACGGAGTGGCGGGTGCCCCTTTCGGTAAACGGAAAGTTTATTGCACTGCTTACCGTGCAGTTGAATAAGGGTACTGCAAGTGTGGTAGATTTTGGAGCTAACCTGCTGGCAATAAAAATACAGGAATTTGAGTCAACACATCCCGGAATAAACGATAGGGTTGTTATCCGGAATACTTTCTTAAGAAAAGATTTTCTATTTCCGGAATTTAATCAGGCCTGCTCACTCATAGCGGATGCCAACTCGTATGTAATAAAAACCACAGGTGGCCAACTGCTTTTTGAAATTAATGCAGGAACGGCAAAAGCAGTTTCATTGTCAGATTTCAAAGCCAGTACCCTTAGTGCGTATGATCAACATCAGGAATGAGAGAGCATTTTATCCATTACCAATCACTGCAATTCATGAAAAAATTATACTTAACATTGCTTATTGTTGTTATATACAATGCCTGCCAGGCGCAAGTATTAACGATTAATAAAACCGAACAGGAACAAGACCAATGGTGCTGGGCGGCCTGTTCCAAAGCCATACTGGATTATTACGGCTATCCTAAAAAACAATGCGAAATTGCAGAATGGGTAAGAACAGTGGCTACGTTTTATAATTTTGGTTCTGTAAATTGTTGCACCAGTGCCACTCAGGGCTGTAATTACTGGAATTATAATTACAGCAGCGCCGGAAGCATTCAGGATATTCTGGTACACTTTGGAGCAATACAAAACATCGGACTTGGAAAAGCATTTACCGAAGCTGAGATACAAACCGAAATACAAAACAATCGCCTCTTTGTGATCCGCTGGGGCTGGTCTTCTGGCGGTGGGCATTTTGTGGTGGGGCATGGTATAAATGCGGGTAATGTTTATTTTATGGATCCCTGGTTTGGGGAGGGCTTAAAAATAGGCACCTACAACTATGTTAAACAAGGGAACGGTGGAGCGGGAGGCAACACCCTGCACACATGGACACATACGAATAAAATTACCTCATATACTGTTGGCTTGTCCAATCAAAATGAGGGGATTAATTTCTGTGTACGTTCTTTATATAACCCTGCTCAATTAGTACTGGAAGGCTCTTGGGCGGGAAAGCTCGTGCAACTCGAACTGATAGATGTGTTGGGAAAAGTACAAATGTCCGAAAAAATTTCTCCGGACAATAATACGTTTAATGTAAACCTTTCTGCTTTATCTACAGGGCTGTATTTTGTAAAAGTTAGTGCCGGAGGCTTTACTGCAACACAGAAAATAGTTTTGCAATAAAAGCCTTTATACTTTTCCTTTAACAATTTCCTCAACTACTGATGGATCAAGCAGGGTAGAGGTATCGCCCAGGTTAGTAGTATCACCTTCTGCCACTTTTCTAAGTATTCGCCTCATTATTTTACCGCTTCTGGTTTTTGGGAGCCCGGCTACAATCTGAATTTTATCAGGCTTGGCTATGGCACCAATTAGTTTATTTACTTCAGCGGTAATTTCTTTTCTCAGGGCTTCATGATTTTTTGTTGTGGAAGGCACAATGCAATAGGCATAAATTCCCTGCCCCTTAATGTCGTGTGGGTAGCCCACAACAGCACTTTCCACAACGTCAGGATGCATATTGATTGCACTTTCTACTTCGGCAGTACCAATGCGGTGCCCGGAAACATTAATAACATCATCAACCCTTCCGGTAATGCGGTAATAGCCGTCTTTATCACGTTTGCAGCCATCACCAGTAAAGTAAAGACCCAGATAGGTGGCAAAATAATTTTGCCGACACCGTTCATGATCTCCGTATGTAGTGCGAATGATAGAAGGCCAGGGAAATTTTATACATAAATTTCCTTCTACATCATTGCCTTCAATAATGCTTCCTTTATCATCCACCAGCACCGGTTGCACTCCTGGTAAGGGAAGTGTAGCAAAGCCGGGTTTTGTGCGGGTTATGCCTGCTATGGGAGAGATTAATATTCCACCAGTTTCTGTTTGCCACCAGGTATCTACAATGGGGCATTTTTCCTTGCCAATATGGGTATGATACCAGTTCCAGGCTTCTTCATTAATTGGCTCTCCCACGCTGCCCAATACTTTTAGTGAAGTGAGCTGATAAGGCTTTACATATTCGGTTCCGGCAGCTTCTAATGCCCTTATGGCCGTGGGAGCCGTATAAAAAATATTCACCTGGTATTTATCAACGGTCTGCCAAAATCTTCC
>JACCDP010725702.1_pt1 | contig 18891 bp, 14 predicted proteins | sample 7445841 | NCBI WGS metagenome assembly JACCDP01 (sample SAMN15323441, study PRJNA562643) | freshwater metagenome | isolation source: river surface water | place: USA:Blue River Watershed | collected 2017-08-17
CATTTAATTCCAAAATAAAGCATTTTAGGGCTAACTTGAGAGGCGTAACTGATGTAAAGTTCTTCTTATTTAGACTTGAAAAACTTTTTGCTTAACCTGTACTCCCCAGAAAATTATACTGACCCTAGATTGCTGCATTAATTCTTTACCAAGCTGTTTTTTTCTAGCTTCGGCCTTTACCACTACCCTTCCTATGGAAGGCTCAGGATAAGAAACACCGGGTGGCAAAATTCTGGAGCAGGCCAATAATTTATTTTCTTTATTCCTTCCCATCAGGTGAATGGCCAACTGATCCTTATTATCTAAGTCCTGATAAGGACAATTTTGTTCCACCACAAAAACCTCCGACCTTAATTGCAGCAACTCATATAATTCATCTGCCGATAAATCCTGAAAAGCTTTGAATTGATAGGTGAGTGTTGTATTCAACATGCTACTGCTGTTTAATAATTTCCCAGGGAAAGCATAACCAATGTACAGGCTTCTTCCGTTTCAATACCCTGTTCATTAGCCAGCTGCATCAGTTCTTTATTTTCTGTGCCCGGATTAAAAATAATGCGTCGGGGTTTAAGTCCCAATATGTAGCTGTACCAGTCTTTTTGATTGGCGGGTCCAAGATACAAGGTTATGGTATCTATGTTTGGTAAAACAGGTCTTGAAGTATCAATTGCTAAGCCCTTTATATTGCCCGTCTTAATTCCTACCGGAATAACTTCATGCCCATATTGCATTAATTTTACAACCGCCTTGTAGGCATAACGTTCTTCATTAGGGCTTGCACCCAATACCATTGTTTTCTTACTCATGCTCTGTATAACTTAATTCTTTTCCATATGTTTCTTCCAGCTTATATAAGGCATAAAAGGCCAATAAAAACACAATGATGCCCACAACAATAGCGGCTTTCACTTTTTCGTGCCCGCTATCTCTGAATATACCTTCGCTCAGTGATTTAGATGCCATAGTGATTAATATGGTAGCCCCCCGAACGAAATTAGGAGCGGAAGTAGTGACCGTAGAACGGATGTTAGTGCCAAATAACTCACTGGCCGAACACATGAAAACCGCCCAGTATCCGGTACTGAATCCGATGAGAAAACAAACAATGTAAAAAGCTGTTAAACTCAGGGGCACCACAAAGAAATACAAAACCACACAAAACAAGGTCATCCCCAAAAAAAACGTCAATGCTTTTTTTCTGCTTTTCAGCCGCTGACTCAGTAAACCACTAAAAACATCGCCCAGGGTTATTCCCGAATAAGCAATCATCAGGGCATAACGGGGAAGGTTTTGGGCGTCGAATTTATAAGTTACCCCAAGGGAGTTAAGCATTTCAGGGCTAAATTGTATCAGTAAACTCATCACGTACCATACCGGAACAGCGATTAAAATCACATTCAGGTATTTCATCAGTATTTTCCTGGATTTAAACAGCATAAAAAAATTCCCTTTTTTACTTTCTTTTTCCTGGGTTATTTTTTTGAACATTTCACTTTCACTCACCCCAATACGCATCAGTAAAAGCAATACGCCCAGGCCTCCACCAATAAAATAACTGAGCCTCCAGTTGGCGAGCATTAATGCTGTAAGTCCGGCTACAACTGCTCCAAACAATCCAACCGAAGCAACAATGGTAGCTCCATAGCCTCTTTTTTCGGCACTTAAGGTTTCACTTACGAGGGTTATACCAGCTCCTAATTCTCCGGCCAGGCCAAAGCCACTAACAAAGCGCAATACGGCATAGGTGTGGGTATCTGTCACCATTCCGTTTAAAATATTAGCAATAGAATACGTAATAATAGATCCGAACAAAACGGAGAGCCTTCCTTTTTTATCTCCTATAATACCCCAGGCCACACCACCCACCAACATTCCGAACATTTGCCAGTTCAGGAGGTTTTGTCCAATATCAGCAATATATTTATTAATATTTTTTTGCTCTTCCGCCGGAAGCTGGTGAGCCAATATATCTCTGAGGCTGGCCACCCGCTCCATACCAAACAGTACTAAATCATATATATCTACAAAGTAGCCCAGAGCCGCTACAATAACTAAAGAATTTAAAATTTTTTCCGGTTTTGGCGTTTGAAGCTGGGAAGAGGCAAAAGACATATAACTTAACTTATTCTTTGATGAGTTTTTTGGAAATACTGGAATTGTTAACACTCACTACAAACAAATACACTCCTTTAGACAAGCTTTGAAGTGCATTTATTTTTACTACGGAGGGCGCATTGGGGTGTACCCGAACCTGATCACTTAATATTTTTCTACCTATAGCATCATAAATTTCATAACTCAGTTCCTGCGATTCTCTTGGAAAAAAGACAAAGTTTATTTCATCATTAAAGGGATTTGGCCCTAACCAGATGATATTATCTCTGTCATATTCTTTAACGGAAATTAATCCTTTTAAAATAGAATCTGCCTTGCAAAAGTTTGGTATTCCGTAACCGAGCGTGTTATCCGGATTATAATACAGAGAAGCACTTTTCTTAATGGCCTCAATGAGTTGCATATTTGTTTTACCAGGATTGGCTTGCCATAAACAAGCGGCCATGCCCGCCATAAGCGGAGATGAAAAAGAAGTGCCATTGCTGGTAATAATACTGTTACTGAATGCATCTGCTAAAACGGTGGCCTGTCCCTGAGCACAAACCGTTGGTTTAATCCGGCCATCAGCAGTAGGGCCATAAGAGCTAAACCCGGCGTGGTTACCCAAAGCGTTTACCGCACCAACACTTAATATGCTATCGGCATCTGCCGGCACACCTATATAATGCCAGGCATTAGCTCCATCATTACCCGCACTATTGCACACCAGCATTCCTTTTCTGGCGGCCATGGTTGCACCTATACTGGCCACCGCTGTTTTACCATTCAAATCAGCATATACATGACTTTCGGCAGGGTTATCGAAATTGGTATAGCCTAAGGAAGAATTAATAATATCGGCGCCAACACTGTCTGCAAATTCTGCAGCCGCCACCCAGTTATATTCTTCTATGATTCTTTCGCTGCTGGCTACCTCTGTTCTCAATAACCAAAACTTTGCATGCGGTGCAGTTCCTGTTAATTTGCCCGGAATGTTCCCGGCAATACAGGATAAAACGGAGGTTCCATGATTGTGATCCTCAAACACCATAGTGTCTCCGGTATCAAAATCACGGGTACCTAATACCTGATGATTCATCCAGATACTATCAAAAACAGCCAGGGTATCGGCATGCAAGAAACCTGCATCTAATACTGCTATTGTCATATTTTTTCCGGTAAACTGCTGATTATGCATGCATACACCGCCCAACATATTTACCTGATTAAAAGAGCTTCCGTAATCAAATGTGTTGCTGATTTTTTCATTTTTCCCGACTTTGTTTAACAAGGGCGTTTCCAGTTTTTCAGGATCGGTACTTTTCCCCTTCATCTTTCCGGCAATACTGGCACTTTTCACAAAAGGAAGTGCCTTAATTGCATCGAGCTGACTTTGATCTGCATTTACTACAATTACAGCATTTAACCACTTAGACTTCGCTCTCACCTGTACACCCAGGTTTTTTATTTGTTGAATATAATCTGGATTAACAGGCAAGTCACTCGCTTCAATACTTATGCCTTGTTTTACTCTTCTTTGTAATGCAGCCTGACTAAGGAATTGGGATGGATTGGTAATGGAATAAGGAGAATTGGCCTTATCTTTCAATAACACAACACATTTACCCACACTTTGTGCCTTGCTATAGTAGCTGATTGTTATAAAAAAAACAATTAGTAAATATCTTTTCATGCCCTTGTTTTTAAAAAGAATGCGACAACTGAACTTAGTGCAATTTAGTAAAATTACCCGTTAACCCTTCAATTTTCTGCAATCAATTAACGGAGCTAAATAAGGTTATTCAAAAATAGCCATACTAAGGAACCCGCTCCTGTGCAGGCACATGCGTAAACCATAGCGACATAAGTTTCCAACTCAGGTACGATTTATGGGAGTACCCCGGCTAATTGAAGCGAAATCTTTGCCTAAGGCTTCCTGGGTTTAATATTGCAATGAGGGTTTTCAGGGGGTTAAACAATGGTAAAATAAGGGGGGCTTATACAGCCATTTACCACTTCCGGTAATTACTGATGAACAATGATTTTTTCTGAAATAACTTCCGTTTGGTGACGAACAGAGATAATATAAACAGAGGCATCCCCTTGAAATGGAATGCTAACAACATTCAAAAAATCATGAGGCACAAATTCCTTTGATCCTATTTCCCTGTCTAACATGTCATGAATCATAAGGGTACAAGGTTTGTCCAATTGATTGATTGATAAATTTATTCTTAGTTCATTTTCTATTCTTGAACAAGAAATAATTTTAAACTCAGGAGGAGTGTCATTCAAACAGGCTATGGCTGCATTTGAAATAATTTTAGTTTCCCCGTCGAAATCAGTTTGTTTTAACCGGTAATAGTGTAATTTATTATTGTTATTTAATTCGTCTGTATACTCATAATTCAACAGCGTTCTGCTGTTTCCTGCTCCGTCAACAAGAGCGATGGGCTCAAAATAATAACCATCGGGAGAGCGTTCAATAGTGAAAAAATCATTATTCGTTTCACTTACCGTAGACCATGAAACTTTTGTTTTCCTTTCGCTACAACTAAGCCCGAAGTTATTCAATTCTACCGGTAATACTGAAATGGTGGGGTTTGCACTGGAGAAAGATAAGTTGCGTAAATAGCCATGAAATTGGTAGCCACTGGAATAATCACTGGTTAAAAAAACAATATCGTTAATATAATCCAGCGGAGAGCCTATAGTGGCAGAAATAATGATGGTTCCGTTTAAGTAAAGTTTTAAAGCACCGGCATTATAGGTTAATCGGTAGGTGTAATAAGTTCCTGTTGAAATGGTGGTAGTTGAAGTTACTGTACCTGTCCAGTTATCGTAAGACACATAGGGTCTGCTGGCGGAGTTAATCCCAATCATGATCCATCTGCCACTTGATCCTCCAACAAGAATTGGTTTATTCACAGAGCTGGCAGAGGCCTCAAACTGAATCTCGAAATTGGTGGCGTCCATGGTAGTTAAATAAGGAGTTGTTCCCAAAGAACCACCGTACACCCCATTAAAGTACACCCCATTTGCATCCGGACCGCTGGTAGTACCTGAGAGTACAAAATCACCGAATGCACCGTTTGTAGCTAACAAGTCACTGGTAAGCGGGTAAGAGGCTAAATTTGCTACCGAACTGGTAGATATGGTTCTTGATCCGGAAGGATTAGTGGTGGTGGGAGTATAAGAAGTTCCATCCAGCGTAAATTGGCTTAACTGCGCATCAACAATATTGGAGGTAGTTGCAGAAGAGCTGATATCGTATGCTACCCAAATGTAATTTAGCCCTAAAGTTAATGTTTGACTTAAAGAAATAGTTATGGTACCGACGGAAACTGTAGTTCCGGAACCATCGAGTGCGGTAGTGGATGCAAAGGTATTAGATGAACCGGTATAATAGATGTGAATTTTAGTTACGTCAACGGTTGGACTCGTTGAACCAGTCATATTCATAGTTATTTGAGTAAGACTGGGATTACAATAGTCGGACTTAATCAACAAAGCCAGAATGGGCTGATTATTCATTCCTTTACCCACCGTATTGGTAGTAGCCTGAAGCACCGTTTTGATGGAAAGTGAATTGGGTGTAATATTAGGTGTAAAGGTATAACAACGTCCACTGGTTATGGACGACGAATTACTGGAATTTTCGGAAGACGTGGAAGCTGTATGAGCAGCAGTAGAAACACTCATAAAATCGGAGGAGGAAACACCTATACCAACACTGTAACTGGTGCCCGAAACTACTGTACCATAAACCAATTTAATAATATTGGTGGTTTCATATAATTGTACCTGAAAGGTAGAATTATAAGCACTAGTGGTAGAATAAGGCACACGCATTAAAAAATTTACCACCAAATAACGGTTGGGGGCGGAACCAAATAGCTGGTATTCTATTTTACTTCCTGAACCTGAGGTTCCCGTTGAAATATCGTCCCAATAAGCTGTAATTTTAGGTGAATCGGTTGAATTGGCTAAAACATTGCTATAGGCTGTAGACACCACTGCTCCTCCTAATCGTATTAAGCCATTAGAATTTACACTAAATTGTGTGTAGTTGGTACACCCGAGGGTAAAGGTGAAACCTATATTGGTGACAGCGGAAGCGGCATCATCCTGCGCTGCGCTAATTAATGTTTAACCACTGGTAATAGTGGTTAAACTTACACCTGTTGATGCTGCAAATGAATAATCGGAAACCTGGGCTGAGCATGTTAATAGACCAAATACAAATAAAATGAGGCTTAGAACTGTTCTGGATTTTTTTGTTGGCAGATCGTTTCTCCTGTTAATCAGAAAATCAAAAATCATAATCTCCCTTCATCTTTGCTGTTAGTTCACTGTTAATTTTTTGTCACTACTTTACAGTAAATTTATGAAATTACATTTCATGACACATGCAAATTCAAATCAATGGGCTTATAAATTCGATAAACTGAATATTTAATGACATTTTTGGATGAAGCACAAGTTACCTTTCATTAAAGCTGAAACCAACAACATATTGCTATTCAGAAACTGTATATTCTTCTAAAAATTCTGCACGAAGATGACAAGAACAATAATTGAGTGAAATCCAGATGTAAAAAACATCCTGAATTATTTCATTAGCATCCATGCTGCGAATTCGTAAGAGAATTACTGATATATTCCAAAAATACAGGGACGCTTGTTCAGGTCAACTGTGGTTTTATTCCATTCTTTAACCGTTTTCACCTTTATCCATTCGTTTGGCAGCGTGAGGTCGCAGGCAATGAGTAGTTTTGTTTCTGGGTTCAGGCTTGCCTTCATGTCTTCCAGCATAGCATTATTCCGGTAGGGGGTCTCTATCAATAACTGAGTTTGCTGTTGCTGTTTAGCCAGCTTCTCCAACTCTTTTATTCTTTTTATGCGCAGGGTTTTTTCTTTAGGTAAATATCCGGTAAAGGCAAAATTTTGCCCATTAAATCCACTAGCCATCAGGGCAAGTAATATAGATGAGGGTCCTACCAACGGCACTACCTGAATACCTTTTTGGTGAGCCAGGTTCACCAGAGAGGCTCCGGGGTCTGCAATACCAGGGCAACCCGCTTCACTCATAATGCCCATATCATTGCCAGCCTGCAGTGGCTTTATCAGGTCAAATAAGTCCATTGGACCGGTATGTTCATTTAGTTCATAAAAATACATTTCCTGCAAAGGCGTTGTAAGCGAAAGCTTCTTCAAAAACTTTCTGGCTGTTTTTCCTTCTTCACAAATGAAGTGCCTGATGGTGTTTATTAGCTCCGCATTGTAAGAAGGTATCACCTGTTGCGGTTCTTGTTCTCCCAGTGTTACCGGTATTAAATATAGTTTTCCATTCATGCACTCGTTTTGTTTAAATGTATGTTCTTTTGCTGATCCATTTTTAATTCCCCATCATCTACCATCCAGTTGATGATGGAAACAACTAATTGTTTGTCATATCTGTAAAGGCTGCTCACCAATTCTTCCACACTATGCTCTTTTAAGTGCAAGAGGGACAACAGTTGTTTTTTGATTTCGTCTTTATTTTGCTGTTGCTGCTCTTTTCTGTTTTTTAAACACACATCGCATTGCCCGCAGTCTTCAAACTCTTTTTCTCCAAAATAATTCAGCAACAAACGGCTGCGACAAATCTGTTTTTCGCTCACATAATGTATTACACTTTCCATTCGCTGCAAGGCCCTTTCTTTTAACACCTCATAATTTTCTTTGCTAAAGGAAAGGTGCTTCGATTCTATTCGGTTACTGGTAAAAACCAATTTGGGCACTTGTTGGCGGGGAATATAATCAATGATTTCTAATTCATGTAGCTTATGTAATTGTTGTTGCAACTCCTGCCGGCTGCATCCACAGCGTGAAGCTAACTGAACTTCGTTTATATGAGTATACTGTTCCAGCAAGCCCCCGTAGCTGCGGAGCATTGTTTTTATCAGCTTATCAAACCTGGAGTGCCTTACCTGAAAATTATACAGCTCTTCTTTAGCAACGGTAATGAGTACTTTTGAAGGCTCAAAGGAAACATCGGTGAAAGACAAATAGCCCTCTTTCTCCAAAAAACGAACAGCATAAAATACCTGCTGGTATTTTAACTGATAGTTTTCACAAATTTCGTCCATATTAAAATCCACAGAAACGCCTAATCCTGAACCAACGGCTATCTGATAAAAATTGACAATGGCCTGATAAACCTGTCTCATTTCCTCTTTTTCCGGAAAAGACAAGCGAACATTATCCCTCAGGCGTTGTATATCTGCTTCCTGAACCAAGGCAATGGCATACGACTTTTTTTCATCCCTGCCTGCCCTCCCGGCCTCCTGGTAATACGCCTCAATGCTGTCGGGAAGGTCGAAATGAACCACAAAACGTACGTCTGGTTTATCTATTCCCATACCAAAGGCATTAGTAGCCACCATTATTTTTTTTTTGTTGGTGATCCAGCTTTGCTGTTTCTCTATGCGTTGTTCCGCTGTAAGTCCGGCATGATAATAGGCCGCACTAAAGCCACTTTTTGTTATTAACTCAGCTAATTCCTGGCATTTTTTACGGCTTCTGACATAAATAATTCCCGACCCTTTCATTTTTTTGCAGATGTTTATTAAGCGTTCAACCTTATTTTCTTCAGATTGTACCACATAATGCAGGTTTTTTCGCTCAAAACTTTTGCGGAAAACATTCCCATTTTTAAACCTCAGCTTTTCCTGTATGTCCTTCACTACTTCAGGAGTTGCGCTGGCCGTGAGGGCAATTACCGGCACACCTGGCAGCTGCTCACGCAATGCCTCAATTTCAAGGTAACTGGGTCTGAAATCATAGCCCCACTGCGAGATACAATGGGCCTCATCCACCGCAATAAGTGATACGGCCAGTGAGGGTAGTTTTGCCTGAAACAGTTCTGTTTTCAAGCGTTCGGGAGATACATACAGAAATTTATACTTATCGTAGATACAGCGGTTAAATGCCCATTCCAGTTCCCCCCAGCTCATGGCTGAAGTAATGGCCATAGCCTTAATGCCTTTGCGGTTTAAATTATCCACCTGATCATTCATTAAAGCAATCAGCGGAGAAACTACCAGGCAAATACCCGGAAGGCAGAGGGCGGGCACCTGAAAACAAAGCGATTTACCTCCTCCTGTGGGCAAAAGAGCCAGGGTATCCTGCTTTTCCAGCACCGAACTGATAATTTCCTGCTGCAGGGGACGAAACGAAGAATATCCCCAGAAACGCTCTAATATTTCCTCTATCTTATTCAAAGACGATGATTTGAGCAAAATTACATTTTTATTTTTTCTAAATTGTGCATAAATAGTTCACTCACATGTTGAAAAAAATATTAACTCCGGTCTTAGCATTTTTGTTGCTTAGTTTTTCGAAAGCCCAGAATGTTAACTTAACCTATCGCTCACGCCTGGCTTACCCCGGGCATTCCTGCGCCAATATCTGCGGGTATGTTGATGCGAAAAAAAATGAATATGCCCTCGTTGGAGTATCTAACGGCATGAGTATAGTGAATGTTACCAACCCCGACAACCCTGTAGAAGTAGTAAAAGTACCCTGGAAAGTTAGTGGCAACGGTCAGGAATGGAAAGAAATTAAAGTGTATAAAAATTATGCCTACATGGTTTCTGAGGCCGGAGGAGGAGTACAAATTGTAAACCTCAGCGCCCTACCCTCTTCCGCTATAACCTACAAACACTGGAAACCCAAAATTACCGTAGCCAGCGCAGGTATTTCAGATACACTTAAAACAATACATGCTTTGCATATTGATACCACCAAAGGAAACATATACCTGTATGGCCATAACCTGGGAAATAAAGGCGTAATTGTGGCAAGCCTGGCTAACCCCGAAAGCCCTGTTTATTTAGGGCTTTATAACAAAGATTATGTGCACGATGGTTATGTGAACAACGATACGCTTTATGCCGGCCGCATTTTAAGTGGAAAATGTGAAATTCTTGACTTCACCAATAAAAGTAACCCTGTTTCATTGGCCGAATTTACCACTCCCTCTTCATTTACGCATAACACCTGGCCCAATAATAATGGCAAAACACTCTTCACTACCGACGAAAAATCCAATTCCTTTCTTACCTCTTATGATATTTCTGATTTAAATAATATAACTGAATTAGACCGTATACAGTCTAATCCCGGTTCTAAATCCGTAGTGCATAACACCCACATCATGAATAATTTTGCGATTACCTCCTGGTACCGCGATGGTATTACTATTGTTGATGTTTCAAGGCCAAACAACTTAGTGCAGGTAGGTAATTACGACACCTATACACAGGGCGCTGGAAACGGCTTTCAAGGTTGCTGGGGTGTTTATCCATACCTGCCTTCAGGAACTATTGTAGCTTCCAACATAGAAGATGGCTTGTATGTTTTATCCCCAATTTATAAAAGAGCCTGTTACTTGGAAGGGAATGTAAAAGACGCCGTTACCAATGCCAACCTTAACGGTGTAACGGTAGATGTTTTAAACCTTAATGAAGATAAAGGCTTAACGGCTAACCTGGGCGATTATGCCTGTGGATCGGTAAGTGCCGGAACTTACAAAGTGCAATTTTCCAAAACCGGTTATCAGACAAGGGTTATTAATAATGTGGTGCTTAGTAATGGTGTTGTTACCACCCTCAACACCAAACTACTCCCCGTAGGATTTGATATTGCTGAGCATGAACTTTCCGGACTTACCATTCAGTTAAATGAAAATCCTTTTCACGAACAATTACAGGTGAGTTATAGCACAAACGCTGCTCATTTTAATGTTACTCAAAAAGTACAACTGATAAACAGTTTAGGCCAGGTAGTGGAGGAAAAAAGCCTGAATTCCCCTAACGGTGTGCTTCAATTAGGTTTGGAATTAGAGGCTGGATTTTATTTTCTTCGTTTTGGTCAGCAAAAAACCATTCGCGTTATTAAAACCAATTAATGATCAGAATTTATTCGTTCGACTTTCCTCATAAGTGGAAGTAGTCCCCGTATGCACATGGTCCCGCAGGCGTCGGGATTCTGATCCTGGGCTTACCCTGGGGTTTTCATAGTTAGTCTTCCAGGTTTATTTTCTTTTCCAGCAGGTAATGGTTTCTCACTGAACTGTTTCTTAAGATAAGTTCACCGATAAAGCCAGCCAAAAACAACATGGTTCCTAAAATCATAGTCGTTAAGCCTATATAAAAATAAGGGCTGGATGTTACTAAGGGTGCGCGGATATGATTAATCTGATCAAGAATTTTTCCAACTCCTAAAGAAGCGGCCATAATTAAGCCGATAAGAAACATCAGGGTACCAAACAACCCAAAAAAGTGCATGGGCCTTTTTCCAAATTTAGAGATAAATGTAATGGTTAATAAATCCAGAAAACCATTTATAAACCGCTCCAGTCCGAATTTACTTTTGCCATATTTTCTTTCCTGGTGTATAACAGACTTCTCTCCTATTTTGGCAAAACCTGCCCATTTGGCTATTACCGGTATATAGCGATGCATTTCGCCATACACTTCAATGCTTTTTACTACATCTTTTCGGTATGCTTTTAAGCCACAATTAAAATCGTGAAGGGAAATTCCACTCATTTTTCTGGTGGCATAATTAAACAGTTTGGTGGGTATTGTTTTCGACAAAGGATCATAACGTTTTTCCTTCCAGCCACTCACCAGGTCATAATCATCCTGGGTAATCATGTGGTATAAATCAGGTATTTCATCCGGACTGTCTTGTAAATCGGCATCCATGGTAATCACCACATCCCCTTCACAGGCATCGAACCCAACAAATAAAGCTGCCGACTTTCCGTAATTTCTTCTGAATTTAATTGCCTTTACACAGGGATTTTCTTTGGCTAATCCCTCTATCACCTTCCAGGAACCATCTTTACTGCCATCGTCAATGAATACAATTTCATAACTAAAGCCATTTGCATCCATCACTTTCTTAATCCAGGCGTGTAATTCAGGAAGCGACTCATCCTCATTAAACAGAGGTATAACAACAGAAATATTCATATTTTATAATTAATCCTTGTTTTATCAGTTTGCCATAAACAAATTTGGCGTTTTTTATCCGATAAATGAAACCAGCAGGGGATTTATATCTATTTTTTTGATACTCAACAGTAAACGTATTATTTTCAATTAAATTACCCAAATACATAAAATAAATGTTAATTTTGCGGCGGGTAAGTCTTTCACGACCAGCTCCTGTTGAATCCCCCAGGTTCGGAAGGAAGCAAGGGTAGATGGTTGAGCGGTGCGATGAAAGTAGCTTACCCTTTTTTTATCCCTTTCAGTATCCTGGGTTTTCCACTTAAATCATTAATCAACTCTACCGCCCTGAAGCCTTCATTGTTCAGCAACTCAACAACCTGATTTGCATAAGTGGCATTTAATTCAAAAAACAACAGCCCCCCTTTCTTCAGGTAAGTGATGGAAAAGTCGGTGATGTGCTTATAAAATTGCAAAGGGTCTTCTTTCTCTACAAACAAAGCCAAATGAGGTTCGAAATTCAATACCCGTTTTTCCATTTCCTTTGCTTCTGCCTTGGTAATATAGGGCGGGTTACTTACCACTACATCCAATTGCTGAAAAGGATAAGAGTTATCTACCTGTTCTAATATATTGGCACTAAAAAAATGAATGCTTGTTTTGTTCCTTCGGGCATTTTCTTTTGCTACCTCCAGGGCTGCTTCCGAAACATCCATGGCAAATACTTCACAAAGCGGAAGTTGTTGTTTAATGCATACGGGAATGCAGGCGCTACCAGTACCAATATCCAGGATCTTCGCTGATGATCCGGAATTTTTTACTGCCTTGATTACTTCTTGCACCAACTCTTCCGTTTCCGGCCTTGGAATCAGCACCGAAGGGTTTACCAGAAATTTCATTCCATAAAAATCTGCTTCTCCCAATACGTATTGTATAGGTTCATGACGGGACAGCCGCTTCACTATTTTTATTATTGTTACCAGATCCGACTCCGTTATGCGTTCATGCATCCCGGCATCCAAAGCTGTTTTGTTACACTTCAATACAAACTCCAGTACATACCGGGTAATCAGTGCTAATTCTTCATCCCCGTATATTTCCGACAATTTATCCCTGAAGTATTTTTTTACATCCTGTAATCCATTACTTGCTAGTTTCATGTGTAGCTAATTATTTTTTAATTGGCATTCTTATATTATTCTTTTTCCCCCAACATTTTTTCCAAACCATACATTTCATCCCTTAGCCGGGCTGCCTCCATAAAATCCATAGCCTTGGCAGCTTTCACCATGGCTGTTTTTATTTTCGCAATCTGTTTTTTCAACTCCTCCTTATTCATGTACTGAGCCACAGGGTCTGCCGCTACACTAATTTCTTCCGAACCTAAATAGGCTTTTACCAGTTTTCCGTCCATGGTTACCTCGGTGCCCGATAAAGGCAACACCTTTTTCTTACCTGCTTGTGTAGGAGTTATGTTATGTTTGTAGTTGTATTCTATTTGCTTCTTTCTTCTGCGCTGGGTTTCTTCAATGGTTTGCTTCATACTGTCTGTTACTTTGTCTGCATACATGATCACCTTACCATTAACATTTCTGGCCGCCCTTCCCACGGTTTGTACCAGGCTTCTCACATTCCTTAAAAAGCCTTCCTTATCAGCGTCGAGTATAGCCACTAAAGAAACCTCAGGTAAATCAAGCCCCTCACGCAGCAGGTTAATGCCCACCAGTACATCAAACATCCCTACCCTCAGTTGCCTTAATATTTCAATGCGTTCCAGTGTTTCCACATCGCTGTGTATATAGCGGGTTCTGATATTAAGGTTGGTGAGGTATTTGGTTAATTCCTCTGCCATACGTTTAGTCAGCGTAGTTACCAAAATACGCTCATCGCGTTGGGTCACTCTTTGTATTTCTTCCAGCAAATCATCTACCTGATTTAAACAGGGTCTCACTTCTATTACAGGGTCTAATACACCCGTTGGGCGTATGAGTTGCTCTACAATAACCCCCTCCGACTTTTCCAGCTCATAGTCTGCAGGAGTGGCACTCACATAGATTACCTGATTGATCAGGGCTTCGAATTCTTCGAACTTCAGCGGGCGGTTATCTAAGGCCGAAGGCAGCCGGAAACCATACTCAACTAAATTTTGTTTCCTGGAAAAATCGCCTCCGTACATGGCTCTTACCTGGGGCAGGGTAACATGGCTTTCATCTATAATCATTAAATAATCTTTCGGAAAATAATCCAGCAGACAAAAAGGCCTTGTTCCTGAGTTCCGGCCGTCAAAGTAGCGGGAATAATTCTCAATACCACTGCAATAACCTAATTCTTTCATCATCTCTATATCGTAACTCACCCGGTCTTCCAGCCTTTTTGCTTCTAAGGTTTTACCCAGACTTTTAAAATAGTCTACCTGCTTTACCATGTCTTCTTGAATAGACTGCATGGCTTTTTGAAGGGTATCCGGGGCTGTAACAAATATATTGGCCGGGTATATGGTGAAAGATTCAAACTTTCCTATACGGCTGCCATCGGAAGAATGAAAGGTTTCAATACTCTCTATTTCATCGCCAAAAAAACAAATCCTTACTGAATAGTCTGCATAGGCTAAGTTCACGTCTACCGTATCTCCCTGTACCCTGAAATTACCCCTCAGGAAGTCTGCCGTGGTGCGTGAATAAAGACTTTGCACCAACCTGTGCAAAAATTTGTTCCGGCTTATTCTTTCCCCGGTTTTTATGGCAATCATGTTCTGACGGAATTCTGTAGGGTTTCCAATACCATAAATACAGGAAACGGAACAAACCACTATCACATCATGCCTTCCTGATAAGAGGGAGGAAGTGGCACTCAGGCGCAACTTTTCAATTTCATCATTAATAGCCAGGTCCTTTTCTATATAAGTGTCGGTAGTTGGCAGGTAGGCTTCGGGCTGATAATAATCATAATAGGAAACAAAATATTCCACCGCATTTTCAGGAAAGAATTGCTTTAATTCCTGAAAGAGCTGAGCCGCCAGGGTTTTGTTGTGACTCAAGACCAGTGTTGGTTTTTTTACCTGCTGAATAACATTGGCTGCTGTAAATGTTTTACCCGAACCGGTTACTCCCAGCAGGGTCTGATGAACAGTTCCGTTGTTAATACCTGCTGCCAACTGCCTGATGGCTTCCGGTTGGTCTCCTGTTGGAACAAATTCTGAAATTAATTGAAATTGCATAGGCAAAAATAGGGATATTTATGTTGCTATAAGAGCCCGTCTTTTCTTGTTACTCAAACAATAAGTAGTACTTTTGTTAGTATGAATACTGACCATGAAAAACACATTGAACGTTGTTTATACTTAGCCGGTCAGGCTTTAGGCAAAGTATCTCCCAATCCGCTGGTTGGCGCAGTAATTGTTCATGAAAATGACATTATCGGGGAAGGCTTTCACCAGCAATACGGCGGAGCTCATGCGGAGGTGGAGGCTATACGTGAAGTTCAAAATCCTGGGCTACTCCCCGCTTCTACCCTGTATGTTAACCTGGAACCCTGTGCCCATCAGGGAAAAACTCCCCCCTGTACAGACCTCATCATTGAAAAAGGAATAAAAAAAGTAGTTATTTCCTGCATAGATCCCAATCCCTTAGTGGCCGGAAAAGGGATTGAAAAATTAAAACAGGCCGGAATAGAAGTTGTTTCAGGTCTGCTGGAAGAAGAAGCCAGAGAACTGAATAAGCGCTTCTTTACTTTTCATCAACAAAAACGCCCTTATATTATTTTGAAATGGGCACAAACAGCAGATGGCTTTATTTCCCGTTTTCCGCTGCCGGATGACAAAGAATTAAACTGGATCAGTGGAAAAGCAGCAAGAAAATTAGTTCACGTGTGGCGCTCCCAGGAAGATGCCATTATGATTGGCACCAACACTGCTCTTAATGATAATCCTCAACTTACTACCCGCTTAGTGGAAGGAAGAAACCCTGTGAGAGTTGTGATTGATAAACAACTGATGATACCGGAAGACGCTTTTATTCTCAATGAAGAGGCTCCGACATTGGTGTTTACCACACTCGAAAAAGCTTCCAGCTCTAACGTACACTATATTACCATTGATTTTGAAGGCAACCGCATTACTAAAATAGTAGAGGAATTGTACCAGAGAGGGATTGGCTCTGTTATCATTGAAGGCGGAGCCATTCTGCTAAATTCCTTTCTTGAACAAAACCTGTGGGATGAAGCCAGGGTTATTGTAGGCACCCAGCATTTTGAACACGGAATAAAAGCCCCACTTATTCAGCTTAGTAAGCACTCCTTTTCTACCCTGGAAAACGATCGTTTGTACCTGATTAAAAACAAGTCTTTATAAAATAGTCCAGTGTTTTAAGCCTATTCTTTTATGGCCTTTTCCATGCTTTCCCATAGCAGATCAGCTGTTTTATCCCAGGAAAAATGATGCTTACGCAGTTTGCCTTCTTCTACCAGATCCTGACGCAACCTTGCGTCGCTATAAATAAGGCACATGGCGTTTTTTATTTCTGCTACCTGATAAGGATCGATAAGTAAAGCTGCGTTCCCTGCTACTTCAGGCATAGAAGTAAGTTCAGAAGTAATAACAGGCACCTCACATTGCATGGCTTCTACCAGCGGAATTCCAAAGCCCTCGAAATAAGGTACAAATGTAAGGCAAAAGGCACTGGCAAACACCCTGTTCAGCTCCTGGCTGTTCAATGAACCCGTAAACACCACATCTTTCTTGCTTTTCATGTTGCCCAGTTGCTGTTGTACTTCTTTCTTCCCCCAAAAAAATGGCCCTGCAAAAACCATTTTCATGGTTGAACCTGTTTCCTGTTTAAATTGTTCAAAAGCCTGCAGCAAGCGAATGGGGTTTTTTCTCGGATGAATAGAGCCTACAAACAGAAAATAATCTTCGCCAGCGGTATATCGTTGTTTTACCTGCTTCTTTTCTTCCTCCGATAGCGGATGAAAAATTTCGTTAATGCCATTATACACCACATCAATTTTTGATGGATCTATTTGGTATGACTGAGCTATATCGTTCTTACTATACTCAGAAACAGTAGCAATACGCTGCGCTTTCCGGGCAAACTTTGGGAAATAATGATTGTAGTATTTCCTGGTTAAAAATGGCAAGTCTTCGGGGTGATGCTTAAAATTGATATCGTGAATAACCGGCAACTGCTTGCATTTAGCCCCAAGCGAAAGCATGCCATCGGGTGAAAGAAACAGATCGGGTTTTAATTTATTTAAAATGGATCTTACAGAATGCTCGAACCAAATGTAATACAACACCGGATGCCTTGCCTGAGGAGAGATGATTAAAGGCGTGATATTATCTGAAAATACAAATTCAGGGTCATAGACCCTGTCAAACAAAAAAACAAAATGCACATTTTTATGCTTGCTGGTAATGCGTTTTAAACTCTGATAACTGAACCAGCCAATACCATACAACTTATTTTTCAGTAATAATCGGGTATTTACTACAATTTGCACAATATATATAATTTAATCAGGGCTTGTTGAGCTAAAGTCTCAATGCGCACCTGAAATTAAAACAGTTTATCAGTGAATTTAATACTTTAAGGGAAGAGTTATAAGTTTTTTTTCACCAGATTGCCTTTTCAAAAACCTCAGTATCGATCTGAAAAAAAATAACAGCAAACGACAACCGTTAAGCACCTTGATTTTATTGCATTTCATGAAGCGATACTTTCTATAATTACATATAAACCCAGATAGTTAAGCCTGTTCAGGCATAGCTCACCAACAACTCAACACCTGTTCTGTTTTGCATCAGGTGACCTGGCTTGCCTCACCAAAACCCATTTTCTGCAACTTCTTATTATATTTGCCTTTCACAACAGCAGGACAAAAAGATTTTCAATCCTTTCCATGCAAAAATCCTTATTATTATATAGCATTCTTCAAAACCTGCTGTTCGCCTTGGTTTTAATTTCCTACAGAAAGCCAGGAAACAAGGCCTTGATTATCTTCTTTTTGCATAGTTTTTTAAAGGACTTTTTTTTAGGTTTGGATAACGGCTATTTTTTTTCCTTTCCTCCGGCACAAGGTGTTATAAATATCCTGTATGAGTTGATTGCCCTTTGCAAATCTTTTGTGATTATCTACTTCTTATATTCCCTGCTGGAAAAACCAATGCCTAAAAGCTATTATTTGCTATTGGCATTGCCGCTGCTGAATTTAATGGCTGACCGCTTATTCTTCTATAGCAATAAGGTCTTTTATGAATCAGGGTTTTACAATAACTGGTTTTTTAATTTCCCACTTTATGCCAAAATCCTGCTATTATTTTTACTTCTAAATCTGGTCAAGGTGTTTCGCCAGGAAATTGCTGAGCGGCAGGGAAGCAGCCATCATGAGTACATTAAACTTTATTGGGGCAAATATTTTTTATATTTCCATATTCTCCTGCTCTCTATTACCCTGATTTATATTTTCGTTACATTAAGCAATGGCCGTATTTATCATTTTAATGTGCCGGTACTCATTTATTCTCCTGATTACCATGATATCATTTACCATATATTAACAGCCTTATTTTTAATGATATTTGGTTACCTGAACCTCAGAAATCCAGCCATTTTTAATCAGGCTCCTGCCGATGGAAATATGGAACAAAAACTGGCAGAATTTGTTCTTCCGGAAGAGGATAAATTATTCTCCCATACAACGGAATTTACAGCAGAAGAACAGCAAAAGATCTCAGCTACCTTGAAACAACTTATGGAAATTGAGCAGCTATACCTGCAACCACAGCTCTCATTAAAAC
>JACCDP010113222.1_pt1 | contig 18889 bp, 17 predicted proteins | sample 7445841 | NCBI WGS metagenome assembly JACCDP01 (sample SAMN15323441, study PRJNA562643) | freshwater metagenome | isolation source: river surface water | place: USA:Blue River Watershed | collected 2017-08-17
CGCCAGCCAATCATTAAGAGGACAGGAATTTGATAAACCATTTCATCCATTAGTGAAACAAGTGGATTGATGGCATTTCCTAAACCTGAATTTTGCATATAAACAAGGGCTGGTTTTTGAGTTGCTAAATAGGATCCAGCTGCGAGTGCAATTGCGTTACCTTCATTGGCAGTAATAATATGTTGTTTCTTAGGTACAGAATATGTAATGTAAGCGCAAATTTCTTTTAATAATGAATCTGGGACGCCATAAAATTGAGAAATACTATTTTTAATTAAAAAGGAAAAAAAACTTTCGGTAGTAATCATTATTCACCACCTGGTATAAGTTTTATTATTTCTTTAATTGATGTTAAATAAGGGTCTGCCTCTTTTGATCTGCCATGTTCTAATATAGATAAAGCGGTTTTAACCATTGCTGGGTAGGCACTTCGCAATAAATGATTTGCGTGAATAATTATATTTGCACCATGATAAGCTAATTCGCTTTCAGTAAAATGGTTGTATGTGGTAGGAACAACAATAATAGGTATTACTTTGCTAAATTTTCTAAACTCGTGCATAAATTGTATGATATCTTTACCATCATTACCTTTACTGTGAATCATAACACCGTCAGCTCCAGCCTCTACATATTTTTTTGCTCGATCTAAAGCATGAAAAATGTCATATCCTGCAATTAGGCTTTCAAGGCGTGCAAAAATGAGAAAATCTCTTGTTAATAAGGCTCTTTTTCCAGCTTTAATTTTACTTGAGAAGATTTCTGGATCCTCAAGTTCTTGCTTTACTTCAGTACCAAAAAGAGAATTCCTCTTTAGGCCAGCTTTATCCTCAATAATTATAGCGGAAACACCAATTCGTTCTAATGTCTTTACATTATATACAAAGTGCTCTTCTTTTCCACCTGTATCACCATCCAAAATTATTGGTTTAGTTGTAACTTCCATTATTTCGTTAATTGTAATTAATCTTGAAGTTAGATCGACTAACTCTATATCCGGCTTACCTTTAAATGTGGAATCACATAAGGATGAGATCCACATAGCGTCGAATTCATTAATTTTCGAGTTGTTGTAATCATTAAACTTCGAATTTTCCACTATTAAACCTGTCAAACCATTAGAAGCTTCAAGTGCTCTTAAAAAAGGTTTTAAAGAAAGGACTTTTCTTAATAATCCTCTTCTGAAATCAGGTGATTTTTGTTGTCTTAAATAATCATTTAGAATGTTGAATGAAGGGGAAATTTTAGTGAAAGGAACTTCGATTAATTGACCACCCCACAGTTTAAGAATTTCAATTACTTGAGATCTAATATTTTTCTGAATTCCTTCACGCCAATCATCACCATGAACAACATAGTCAGGTTTTATTGATAAAAGGTTATCTGTATAATCAATTTTATCCTGAACAATTACTTCGTCAACTCCTTTTAAAGAAGCGTAGAGATTTTTTCTTATCGAAAGTTCAAAAAGCGGGACCCTTTTATAACTTGATATTGCAGAATCAGAAAGTGCACCTAAAATTACATAACCAAGCTTTTTTGCCTCATTAATAATATTAATGTGACCATTTGTGATAAAGTCCGTACTAAAAACTATATAAACTTTTTTCATTTTTTTCCTTCATTAACTAGATAATTTAAATAAGAATTATCAGGATCAAAAAAAACTATTCCCGAGTGATTACTTTTTCTTAATTTTATAGGAGGCAAAATCATATAATTTCCATAATTTAATTTTAACATTTGATGCACATATTTTGAAAGATAAACTTTCTTATTCATAAATTTGCCTATTTTTAATTCATTTATATAAAAAATTGGAAATTCATAATACTTAGTTTTTGAATAACTTGATATAGAGACAGTGTTTACAGTATTTGTTTTAGAAAGAAACATTGAAGAAATTTTATTGAAAAGCTTCCAAAAAAAGGAAACACCTAAAACTGTAACAATAAATTTTCTAAATAAAAAAGGAATTGAAATTCTTAAAGAATAGTTACTTTGCAAAATAAAAGTTAGATAATTTACAATATTCAGGTGAATTTTCCTTAAAAAAATGTTATCAGGAACATTGTCAAACGGATAGACTTCAATATAAATACCATGATGAATTTTTTGTTTTTTTTGTTCTAAAATAATTGCGGTAGTATGAATATTTCTAATTCTAAGAATAAAATCTATGCCATCTTTTCTAGGACCATATTCAACTACAAATTTTTCGGGCAACTTATTATTTATAAATTTAAGAAATTTATTAAAGTCTTTACGGTACATTCCTACATCAATATCATCATCCCAAGGGATGAATCCTTGATGCCTAACTGAACCAAGTGCAGAACCACTTATTAAAAAATGATTAATTTTGTGAATTTTACAAAATTTAAAGAAATAATCATAGATATCGAGTTCAATATTCCAGATCTTTTTAAGCTTATCTTTGTTCATAAATTTAAAGTTCTTGTAATGGAAGAAATTAATATTTTAAGTATCGAAAGTGATCTATAAAAAAAATATTTATATTTTTTGGAAAAAAGTAATTGCAGAACTAAAATAATAATGATTATGATAAAGGTAATGAATGCATTTAATAGATTATTTGAATAAAAATCATTTAATAAATAAATAAATAATAGAAATAATAGAAAAGTTGAAGAATTTTTTACAAATATATCTAAATAGGTCGATTTTTTAAAATATTTTAAGGTTTTAAAAAAAACATAAAATTCCCATGGAATTTCAATAATGGTAATGCATAAAACAGTAGAAAGAAGAATTCCATCTAAACCATAAAGGCTAATTAAAACAAAATTTAAGGTAAAGTTTAGAAGAAAAGATACATATGGTTTGTAAAAATCCTTATCCCATAATCCAGATGCATCTTTATAGACCAATAAAATTTTTCGAATTTGCCAAAAAAATAAATAAAGACTTAGTAAAAAGATGGTTGTATTGGGTAGTAAAAAATTCACGTCATTAATCCAGAAATTTATAAAGTGGTTTATAAAAATAAAATACCCGATTGAAGATAATGTGATGAATGGTGCAAAAATAAAAAATAATGTTAAAAAATCATTATTATTACTTTTTTTGGTTTTATTAATTAAATTATTACCAACTAAAGACCCAATTGATGAATAAAAAATGTCTAAAATTCCCACAATGGTTAAAAGAATAAAAAAGTAGTTTCCATAAACTGCCAATAAAGCAAGACCTAAGAAACTCGAGATAAAAAGATTATCGGTGTATCTTAACATAATACTTCCTAACTTATGACCTATTAATGATCTAAATCTCTTTTTAATAATAACTTTTTCTTCTTTAATTAGTCGTCCGAAGGGATAAAAAAACGGAAAATATTTATGAGATATTTGTGACCTTACTAAATTAATAACTATCGTAGAAGTAGGTATTAAGAGGACATATAAGTAATAGTTTTTAAAGAACATAACAATAATAATTTGCATTATGTATGTGATCGAAATAATAATTGTTTGAATTAAGTTTTCAAGGAAGTTTTTATTTGATGCGTATAGAATTGCATGTTTATATGAAGACATAAAATACCCAAGAACAGTATTTAAGAGAAATATGAAAAATGTAATATAAATATCAACATTTGCCGGAATTTCTCCATAAATTAAATTTTTTAAAAATGGTAGAATAATCAATCCTAGCAATAATATAACAAAACCGATAATATTGTAAATTTTTTTATAATAAAAAAGTATTGCATTAACTTTAAATTTATCATTCTCTGATAAAGGTTTATATAGTTCAAAAATAATTGCATTACTAATACCTAACTCAGCAAAATTTAAAATTTGAATGAGGGAAGTAAAAAAACCATTCAATCCTAAATAAAGCGAGCCAAGATTATAAATTATTACAGTGCGAGTTATAAATGGAAAAATTAAAGTAATAAATTTAAATAAAAAGCCAGATATACTATTTTTTATAAAAAAAGAAGTATTATTCATTTGTATTTATTAGATTTTTTAATTCAAATCTAAAATTAATATCTAAGTTTTTAATTAATTTAATAGAATCATACTCCTCTTTGAGGTTTATTTTAATAATTTCATTAGCTATATTACTTAAATCATCTGAAGTAAAAAAAATGATTTTATTTAGGGTTGAATGATAAACAGCTTCACTTTTTGTACTTACCACCCTTAAATTATAACTTAAATATGTGAGGATTTTTGATGGAAATTCATATTTTGTGTAAGTTGATACATCTTGAAGATTTAATCCAATTTGGCACATTTTCATCAAACTTTGATATTCCGCTTTATTAAGTGTTCCATGGTATTTTATTCTAGGTTTTATACTATTTCCATTTATGAAATTTATCCTTTTTATTAAATTTTCTATTAATTTAGATTCACCGTAACCAGTAATATGAAGAATATAGTTTTTGGGCAAAAAATTCATTAATTCAACAGCTTTTGATGCTCCATTTTTTAAATCTTCAATAAGGCCACTATAAATAAGATTAATAGATTCATCATTTCTATAATTATAGTTTAATTCTTTTGTAAGGTACGATCCATGAACTAAAACATTACTTTTAAATGGAATTGTGGAAAAGAATCTATCTGTGCTTAATATATACTTGTCAGAAATTGATATGAGTGCTTTTTCTTTTATCGCATTTAATTTGTCTAAACCATATACATTCATATAAATTTCTTCAATTTCTAAAATTAACTTAAATTTTTTAATCATCTTAGCAATATAGATTGGCAGAAATAATCTTGGTATATGATAAACAATAACAATTTCATTTTTCTTTACTGAGAGTAGTTTATTTAACAACCAAAAGAATAATAAAAATTTATTAATTTTACTTGAAATTAGAAATTTGGGATTAATAAAAGGACCAACTGATAAAATAACATTCTTGCTAAGTTCAATTTTGGTTCCGCTGAAATGAATATTCTTACTAAGAAATTTTTTTGGAAAGGCACATGATAAAATTTCAACATCTGAAAAATCAGCTAGTGAATTAGAAATGTAATCCATTTTATTTATAGAAGAAAGTGAACAATCGAAAATAATTTTATTCAAATCTGAAATATAACTTCCAATGTAAATCATATAATTAATGAATTGATTTATATTTCTTTTTGATAAAAATAAAACCAATCTTTCTTGGAAATATTGATAGTAAAAGTTGTTTAAAAAATGTTATGAAATGGAATTTACCTGATCTGTGAAGAACAATAATTGTTTTTTCATAATCCTTGGTATGCGAGGGAACTTTAAATATCATATTAGGATAAATCAAATATTTTTCAGGAAGTTTGCCAAATTGTGTCGGATCTTTATGGGGGATAATATTATATTTCTTACAAATTAAAGAAAAAATAGATTGATCGTCCCTATTTTCAATAAAGTTAGGCGTTAATTTAGTATATCTATTTACCGGATCTATTCGTTCAAATATTAGACAATTTTCAAGCCATTCCTTTATTATCATTATACTTTGAAAACTTTTTCTAATACCTATAAACCCACTTTGTATTTGATTTGTTTTTCTATATTTTTCACCTTGTAATTCCATTAAATAAAAGAGATCAGGTTTCGTAAATTGTTCTTCAATTGTAGGAATGTTTTGAACCCAAATGTCTCCTACCATAGATTTAATGATGTGATCAATTTTTCTGATGAAAAAAGCTCCCGAATCACAGTAGAATAAAAAATCACCATTTTGTAATTTATTTAATGCATCCATGATTATGTAAGGTTTCCAAATCCATAATCCTGCACCTCTGCTAAAATTAAGTATTTTTTCATTTTTAGATTTAAATTCATTACTTAGATTATTTGGATTGTATTCCAAAATAAAATCGAAATTTCCAAATATTTTTGCAGATATCGAACAAGCTTTCTGAGCAGGCTGGTAATTTGTATCAGCGTACGTGACTAAATATTTTTTCATAAAATTCTTTTATATAAGTTTATATATTTATCTAAAACAGTTGTTGAATCAAATTTTTTTGCTCTATTGATGCAATCTATTTGATTTAGCGGATTTAATTTTAGTTGATTAATGGCTTTTAGATAACTTTCCGATTTAAAATCCTTTACAATAATTCCAGTAGTTTTATCTATTGATTCAGAACTACCACCCGCATTGCTGGTAATTACTGGTACACCACATGCAAGTGCCTCAATATTTACTAGGCCGAATGTCTCTTCCTTGGTTGGGTTTAGAAATACATTTGAAACACTATAAATTTCTGCTAGTTTATTGCGGTCCTTTATTATGCCAATATGAATTATATTCCTTGGAAGTGTATTTTTAAAAAACTTATCCAAGTGACCAACCAATAGAACAACTGAATTAGAATCAAGAGATTTCGCCAAATCTATAATTATATCTATACCTTTATTAACAGTTAAATTTCCAGCAACACATAATATTACATACTTTTGATCAATTCCTAACTTAAACTTTAAATCAGACTTTCTTGGAAAAAATATTGTTAAATCAATGAAATTTTCGATAGTTTCAATCGAGTAATTTTTGAGTAATGATTGAGTAACAATTCTATTGAGCCAGAATGAGGGGGTAGTAATATAAATTTTATCAAGACTGTTGAAAGTATCAATTTTATATTTATGCAAAAAAGATGATTTATCAGATAAGGTAATAGGATAAAGGTTAAGGGCTGGACAATTGTTACAATTTGTTTTCCATTTTTCACATCCAACACCTTCAAAATGTGTACACTTACCAGTAATTGGCCAGCAGTCATGAAACGTATAAACAACTTTAATCTTATTTTTTTTTATAAAGCTTATTAAATATTTTAAATTAATGAAGTTACTATGTAGATTATGAAGATGAATGATATTAGGCTTAATTTTATTTAGTTTAATGCAAAAAAGAAATGTACTCAAAATTGAATATATCTCTCCATATCCAAAAAAATAATAAAGAATTCTATGAATATTTCTAGAAATCCTACCACCGATTAAAATCTGGTTATGTTTAAATGAATTAGATTTTGCTTTCGGAAATGCAAAAAATGTTTTATACCCTAAGGATTCAGCTCTTTTATGAATACTAGAAATTATTTGACCAATATTTCCATCACTAGATGCGTTAATACTTACAATTTTAAATTGCATAAGGAATTCTCCTTGGATTAAAATCAAATCTATAAAAAATTTCATTAATTGAATAAAATAAAAACACTAAAAATGAAGGATTCTCTGAAAATTCTTGAGTTGAAATTATTAGTATAGAAATTGGAAGAATAAACGCAACAAATAAGAATACTTTTTTGGATTTCCACAAAGAAAAGAAAAAATATAGATATAAGAATAATACAAAAAAACCGAAAGAAATCCCATACTTTGCAAACCAATTAAATAGTGTAAAAACAAAATTTTAATTTCCTACGATATTGGTAATTTCATAAAAAGAGTTTTTTCCTCCACCCAAAAAGAGATTAGAAATAAAAATTTGAAAGGGATAGATAAACGAATCTAACCTTGCAGAAACCGAACCGTTAGTATTATTACCATTTATAAAGTCAAACACCTTAACATATATAGACCTAAGTATGTAATTTGGGACAAAATTATAAATTATGATAAAGGTAAAACCAATAAGAAAGGGGAAGAAAATAAAGGAAATTAAAGATTTAAAAGACTTCAAAATAGTGATAAATAAAATAAACAAAACTATCATAGCAATAAAATAACCCACCGAAGAAAAAGTACTCAAAAGGGTAAAAAAAATCAAGAATAAATTCAAAATTTTTGGTTTTTTTGATGACATTTCAAATATAAATATAAGTCCTAAATAAGAGACAAATGCGCCAGGCTCCCAAAATAAGCCTTGATTTCCAAACTGGATTCCGTTGGGAGAATATTTAATAAATGAAAGAAAAAGAAAGTAAACAGTTTTTCCATCATATTTACTTATAATACGAGGAAAATAAAAAACTATATCGGGAAATAAAATTGTCAAAACAAAAGTTATAATAGAAAAAAATGAAATTAGTAGGATTAAATTTTTGAACACCTTGACTAATTCATTTTTAGTTAGGGAAATTGAAATAAGAAAAGAGGAACAATAAAATAAGATTGTAATAAATAGATCTTTTATAGAATCATTATTAATAAAACTTGTTATGAGGATATTTGTGAGTAAAAAGGAAAATATTACAAATGTATAAAAGTTAAAAGTAAGTCTTTTATTAATTAAAAAAACATAAAGTATTGGAATAAAATTTAAAATAAAAAGTGCAAGTGTACCATTATTGTTTTGAAATCCAAAACCACTGGAAAATAACAAAATCATATAGACTGAAAAAAAAGTATAAAATATATTGAGTTTCTTAAATCTATTGGGACTTAATGATTGCTTCATTCTATTTATTCCTTTCTTTTAAAAATCTTGAAAAAGAGTTTTTTTAAAAAAGTATTATCTTTTGAAAAAATTAAATCCCTTCTCAATTTCTCGAGAGAAAGAAATTGAATTAAATTAAAAAAGATATAGTTTTTAAAATATTTCTTACGAATAGCATTAATTTCTTTATAACCCTGACTTGAATTTTGCGAGTTTTCAGAATAACCGCCACCCTCATAGTTTACAAAAATCTTATTAATATGATTAAATTTTATTCTTTTAAAAAATAGTTTTACTTGAAAATCATAATCTGAGGCAATTTTGTAATTTAAATCAAAATAATTCAACATTTTAAGTAAGTCTAGTTTATGAAATAAAGTTTGTTGATTTATTGGTTTTCTAAAAATGTTAAAAGAATTTATGTTTTTGGATTGTTTAAAGACATAACCATTTCGAATATAATTTCCAAATAATACGTCGTAATGATTTGATTTCAAAATATTAAAAACTGTAGTCAGCACTTCTTTGTCATAAAACTTGTCACCACAATTTAAGAATAAAACATATAAACCATTTATTAAAGGGCAAGCTTGATTCATAGCATCATAAATACCATCATCTTTTTGTGAGAGTAATAAACTAACTTTATTTTTAACTTGCTTTAGATCAATATTACTTGACAAACCATCCTTAACTATTATTTCATAATCCTTGAAATCTTGTAATAAAATTGAATCAATAGTATCAAAAATTTTATTTCCAGGGTTTAGACTAACAATAACAATTGAAAAGAAAGGTTTTTTATGAATTAGGCCATATCTTGAGTTCATTTTAGAATTTTTAACCTTTTTTGGGATAAATAGAAATGAAATAATGCCCCTCTAAACATAATATAAAAAATTGAACAAACAGAAAACTTTTTTGAAGATAACTTTGCTTTTCTAATTGAGAACTGAAATAAATTTACCAAAAAAAACGAACTAGACATACGATGAAACATAGCACCTTTGTCAAAATAAAACTTCAAGTTATAACCTTTAAACCAAGTTGATGAGTCATGCTTTACTGTTGCAATAATAGTAGGCAAATATAATATTTTAAGGCCCTTTTTTAAACAATCATATAAAAAAATATTTTCTTCACCATTATAAAAGAAATTTGAACCAGCACCAAATTTTTCATCAAAATAAATATTGTTTCCAACAACACTTTTAGTTTTAAAAGTAATTTCGTATGAAGTTACTTTCATTGAGGAAATAAAACCTAATTCCCTTCTTTTGGGGTAGTAAATTTTTGGCCTTTCGATATTTATTGAGGGAACTTTAAAGCAAATAATGTCATATTTAGGGTTGTTAAGGTACGCTTCACGTATAATTTCTTCAAAATTATTTGAATAAATTAAATCATCATCAGCTATAACAGTGATATCTCCTTTTGAGTTATAAATACCAAAATTTCTACTTTTACTTAAACCGTAATAATCAAGTGAAATAAGTCTAGAATTATTTTTAATATTTAAATAGTTGAAACCTGAATTGCTAGAATTTTGATTAATTACCAAATAATTCTTTTTTATATTCATTAATTCCAAAAAAGAGTCATTGGAGCGATTTATAGTTGCGATTATTACCAGAATATTCATTTTTTTCATTTTAACATAATTTAGTATGTTTTCGAAAATGTTTTAATAAAAAAAAGGTGTTAAATTTTCTTTAAGTTTATTTATTAATTAAAAAGTAATAAAACTCAAGTAGGAATTTTTAATTTTTTTGCCGGAAGCTGAAAGATTTGGACTCTTATGGCATTGTGATCGATAACATTATTCAAGAATAGATTCTTCAGTCACTCGTATGAGTTTTAAATTTCAACTTTTATAAAATATCCTTATAAATTCAATTATTTTAAGTGTTTTATAAAATATATATTTTAACTTTGAAAATTTAATATTATTATCTTTAAACACGCGAAACATCTCTTTGGTTATTGTTATTGTACTTTTAATTCCTCTAGTACTAGTTCCCCCCAATCTCATAGTAACCATAGATTCTTTAAGGTAAAGCGATTTTAGTTTATGAATTTCAAGAAATCTCAACATTAAATCAACATCGGATGCTATTCTTAAATCAGTTCTGTAAAATCCATATTTTTCATAATTAATTTTAAAAGTAAAGAAAGTCGGGTGAGCTGGGGTCCAACTTTTCAAAAATAGGTTAGAATGATAAGGTTTTGAACTCCAATAACGAATTTTTTTATCTTTTTTCCAATTTACACCAATCAAATCACCATAAATAATTTGTGGATTATTTGATAAAAAAGCATCAACGACAATTTTAATCACTCTATAATTTGAATAAAAATCATCTGAGTTTAAGATAGAAATGATTTCTCCACGGGACATTTTAATGCCTTTATTAATAGCATCATATATGCCAGAATCTAATTCGGAATAAACAATTAGTTTTTTTCCTAAAAAAGCATATTTTTTTTTATATACATCTAATATCTTAAGTGTATTATCTGTTGATGATCCATCGATAATTATATGCTCAATATTATTATAAGTTTGATTTAGTACCGACTCTAAAGTATCTATAATTGTGTGTTCACTATTTTTACATACGGTAACGACACTTATTTTCATTTAATCATTCCCTTTTTAATTAATTTAAAAATGTCTAATTAAGATTATTATTTTATCAGTAAGAATTTTTACGGATTAAATAATAAATTTTTAAAAGCCACAATGATTTTAAAGTCAAATCATTTTTTGGTGGACCCTGCAGGACTCGAACCTGCAGCCAACCGGTTATGAGCCGGGAGCTCTAACCATTGAGCTAAGGGTCCGTTACTAACATTATAGTTAAAAATAAATCGAAATTAAATACATTTTAGATCTTCAATGACATCTTCTATTGAGTATATTTGATAGTTAATGTTCTTTATGATTGATAAAGAACTTTCATAAAACTTATTCCCATAAATTTTATTTATTGAATTTATAAGTAAACTAAATATGTTTAATGGAAACGATAGAAATGGAATTAAAAAAGTTCTTTTTAGATTTTTTTTTCTAATATTCAATATAAACTGAGTTGTATTGAAAAACGTTTGATCTTGTGGATAAAAAACACCATATAGACTCTTAACAATAATAAGTCTAACTAATTCAGAAAGATTATTAATGTGAAGAACACTTCGAATGTTCTTTATTTTAGGAAATAGTGAGAAATTTTTTGAAAAATTTACTAGTTTAATAAAATTTCCTTTCGAAGTTATACCATAAACCATCGGAATCCTTAGAATTGAAACTTTAAATCTCTCATCATTAAGTTTTTGAATTGATAAATCAGCCTCTAGCTTACTTTGACCATATGGATTTGACGGATTAGGTTTATTAACATCTATAGGTGTAAAATCACCAATCGGGCGATCAAGTCCATAAATTGCCATAGAACTAGTAAAGATGAATTGCTTAACTCCTTCTTTTTTTGCTTTTTGAGCAACTTCAATTGCTAAATCTCTATTCACTTTAAAATATTCTGGAATTAAGTTTTTTTTTGATGATATATGGGCAATACCCGCGACATGAAAAATAACATCGAATTCTATGAATGAAATTTTATTAAGCTCAACATTCCTCAATGAGATCTCTTCAATTTTAAATGATGGTTCTTTTTCATTCAACCAAGCTTTTACTGAACTCCCAATATAACTATTTTTACCTGTAATAAGTACTCTCATTGATCTTTATTTAACCTACCAGTGCCACCTTCGACAACACTGTCATCTTTAAAAATCTTTAAAGCAGTTCTAAGAATAATATATATATCAAACCAAAAAGATTGTCTTTTAACATACTCCCCATCAAGTTTAGCTTTGACTGGTATAGGCAATGTATCTCTACCGTTTATCTGAGCCCAACCTGATACTCCGGGCCTTATTTTATTAACGCCATACTTATCTCGTTCAGCGATGAGATCATCTTGATTCCATAATGCAGGACGAGGACCAATAATTGACATTTCTCCTCGAAGAATATTAAATAATTGGGGTACTTCATCTAATGATGTTTTTCTTAAAAACTTCCCTAATGGTGTAATCCATTGTTCAGGATTCTTTAATTGATGGGTAGGAACATCCTTGGGCGTATCAACTCTCATGGTTCTAAACTTGAATAAGTAAAAGTTCTTCTTATTTTGACCAATACGTTTTTGCTTAAACAATACCGGTCCTTCAGAAGTTATCTTAACTAATAATGAGATTGGAATGATTAATGTGGGTAGAAACACTAAAGTGGCTATAAGGGCTACAATCCAATCGAAAGTGAATTTAATGAAACTTTTCATTGATTATTTTTAAGAGTTCCTTGATTTTGGAGCTTGAACCTTTTTTCATGATTAAAAGTTTGTTCTTATCCTTAACAATAATAGAATCAATAATATCAATCAAATTTAAATCTAAATCCTCATCAAAAATTAATATTAGGTTATTCTTTGAATCAAGTTGATGAAAGTATTTTATACCTTTTATTAAATTCTCTTTCGATTTAATTAATAATTCCATTAATGAGTCAAAAGTTCCAATATCCGACCAACCAATATCAATCGGAATACAAACGATATCATTAGATTTTTCCATGATGGCATAATCTATTGAGATCTTCGGGAATTTTTGAAATTCTTCTTTAATCGAATTAGTAAGATCTAGTAGTTTTAAACTACTAATGTTATTTGTTAAACTACTAAGTATTTCAAGGTGATTTAAGGAATGGGACCTAAAGTTAGCAATTAACGTTTTGTACTTAAAAATGAACATCCCACTATTCCAAAGGAACTTTTTAGATGTGAGATACTCTGTTGCTTTTTCAATATTAGGTTTTTCAACAAATGTTACATTGTAATTTGGAAGATTCTCACTTATATTTTCTACCTTGATGTAACCATAGCCTGTTTCAGGGTAGGTTGGTTTGATCCCAAGTGTAACTATTTTATCTTCCGAATTAGCAATTTTATTTGCGATCTCAAGAGCATTTATAAATTTTGACTTATTAGTAATTAAGTGGTCACTAGCTAACACGGTGATAATGGAATCTTCACCATTTCGAGTGCTGATGTAAGTTGATCCATATAAAATAGCTGCTGCAGTGTCACGAAAAGCTGGTTCAATAATGATGTTCTCTTCAAAAATTTCAGGTAATTCCTTCATGATATTTTTGTACTGAAGTTCATTTGTCGCAATATAGATATCTTTAAATTCTACAAAACCAATTAATCTTTCTACTGTTTCTCGAATCATGGTTTTTTCACTGATTAAAGGCAATAATTGTTTAGGTCTTTCTTTGGTGGATAATGGCCAAAATCGTTCACCACTACCACCCGCCATGATGAGGATTTTCATTTCTTTAACCTCGATTCATTTTCTAAGTACCATTTATACACTTCACGAATACCTTGCTCTAAAGATGTCTTATAGGTCCATCCTAAAGAACTCAATAAGTTAACATTAAGTAATTTTCTTGGTGTCCCATCAGGTTTTGTTAAATCATTGATAATTTCACCTTTATAGCCGACAATTTCCTTAATTAAATTCGCTAATTCCATAATGGAAACATCTTCGCCAGTACCAATATTGACATGAAGTTCATTTGAATAATGTTCCATAAGATGGAGGCAGGCGTCTGCAAGATCATCCACATATAAAAATTCCCTTTTTGCTTTTCCTGTACCCCACATCACGACATTGGGTAATTGATTTAGTTTGGCTTCATGAAACTTTCTTATTAAAGCAGGCAGTACATGGGAATTTTGTAAATCAAAATTATCATGAATGCCATATAAATTCGTAGGCATCGCAGAGATAAAGTCTACACCATATTGTCGACGATAAAATTTAACCATTTCAATGCCAGATATCTTAGCGATTGCATATGCTTCGTTAGTTGATTCTAAGTAACCATTCAATAATTCTTTCTCTTCGATAGGTTGTGTGGCAAATTTAGGGTAAATACATGAAGAACCTAGAAATAGTAATTTTTTTACCTTATGTTCATAAGATGCATGAATCACGTTATTCTGAATCATCATGTTGTCATAAAGAAAATTTGCGGGATAAGTGTTATTAGCAAAAATGCCACCCACTTTAGCAGCTGCTAGATAGACATACTCAGGTTTTTCAGTGCTAAAAAAAAGATTAACTGATGCCTGATTTCTTAAATCTAATTCTTTCGATGACTTCAATATTAAATTATGAAATCCTTTGGTCTTGAGTGCTCTGACAATCGCAGACCCAACCATGCCATTATGGCCTGCGACGTAAATTTTTGAACTTGCAGAAATCATAAATTAATCGAATTCCTTACGGATTCTAGTTTCTCGTTCCACATATTTCAGATCGGATTTGACCATTAACTTAACAAGATTTGGGAAACTAGTTTTGGTGGGGTTCCATCCTAATACTGTTTTCGCTTTGGTAGGATCACCTAATAATAAGTCGACTTCTGTTGGTCTAAAGTATTTTGGATCGACTTCTACAAGTATTTTACCAGTGGTTACATCGATTCCTTTTTCTTCAACTCCTTGACCTTCCCATCTTAATTCAATGCCAGCCTCTTTAAAAGCTAGGGTGACAAATTCTCTTACCGTATGCATTTCCCCGGTAGCAATCACAAAGTCCTCTGGTTGATGATGTTGAAGCATAAGCCACATACACTCAACGTAATCTTTTGCATAACCCCAGTCACGCTTGGAATTCAAATTACCTAAATAAAGTTTCTTTTGTGTACCTTTTTTGATTCGAGCAACTGCTAACGTAATTTTTCTTGTAACAAAAGTTTCCCCACGACGCTCAGATTCATGATTAAACAAAATCCCATTCACTGCAAACATGTTATAAGCTTCTCGATAATTTTTAGTAATCCAGAAAGCATAGAGTTTAGCAACACCGTAAGGACTACGAGGGTAAAATGGCGTGGTTTCTTTTTGTGGTGTTTCAACGACTTTGCCAAAGAGCTCTGAAGTAGATGCTTGATAAATTCTCGTTTTCTTTTCTAAACCAAGAAATCGAACCGCTTCAAGTAAACGTAAGGTACCGATGCCATCCGTATCAGCAGTGTATTCAGGTACTTCAAAAGAAACCTTAACGTGTGACATCGCAGCGAGGTTATAAATTTCATCGGGTTCAACTTCTTTAATTAGACGAATAAGGTTTGTGGCATCCGACATATCCCCATAATGAAGTAAGATCTTTCGTTGTTTATGCATATCTTCTAAAAGTTCTTCGATGTAAAGATGTTCGATACGTTCGGTATTAAAAGATGAGCTTCTACGGATAACACCGTGGACTTCATAACCCTTTTGAAGTAAGAGTTCAGCCAAATAGGAACCATCTTGGCCAGTAATACCAGTAATTAATGCTTTTTTCATGCTTTACCCCCGCACACAATTTATTATATTATACAAAGGGTAGGGGGAATAAAGAAATCTAATGTCAAAATTATTCAACATTTGGAAAAATAGTTACGCCATCATTTCTCAAATTGACTTAGATTTCTTGAATACAGTTTCCTCCGATTACATCCATAACTATTTTTATAACCATGTGACTTTTGGTACCGGTGGAATTCGAGCCAAAATGGGACTGGGAAGTAATTTACTTAATATTTATACTATGACTCGAATCACACAAGGCTTGGCAAATTATCTCAAAAGCAATCATCAATCCAAGGTCGTGATTGGATATGACACAAGAAACAATTCTTATTTCTTCAATCAAATTGTCACCACAGTGTTAATGAATAACGGCATTAAGGTTTTTGGGTTTCAATCGTTTATCCCGACGCCATTACTTTCTTTTGCAACTCAATACTTAAAAGCGGATTTAGGGATTATGATTACCGCCAGTCATAATCCACCGGAATACAATGGTTATAAGATTTATGATGAACATGGATGCCAACTCGTTCCTCATCAGGCAAGGCCGATAGAGGCTTTTATCAATGATTTACCTGATTTAATCCCTGTACCATTATCCTTTCAAAAACCCATTTATGTTGATAACACAAAGAGTGCTTATCAAGAGATGTTAAAAAAACTATCAAATGATGTCAGCTCTTTAAGTCTTATTGTTGGCTACTCCTCTTTACATGGTACAGGTCATGACTTATCCAAATTTGTTGTTGAAACCAATGGACATACTTTTCTTCCAGTTCAATTAGAGTGTCAACCGGATGGCAATTTCACTCATGTTAAATCGTCAAATCCCGAAGACCCCAAAGCCTTTGAAGGATTGATGAATCAATTTAATCAAACCCCTAATGATATTGCATTTGCTACCGACCCTGACGCCGATCGTCTAGGTGTCCTTGTGAATCACAATGGAACCTTAATTGCACTTACTGGAAATCAAGTTGGCGCAATCATTACGCATTACTTGATTCACAAGAAGTCTAAAAATAAAGGGTTTATTGCCTCCACGATTGTCAGTTCAGATTTAGCAAAGCATATTGCAAAGAAGGCAGGACTCAAAGTTACTGAGGCTCTTACAGGTTTTAAATATATCGGTGAACAAATTCAATTAAATGGTGAGGATACTTTTGTCTTTGGCTATGAGGAATCCTTTGGTTTCCTACTAGATCCTTCAGTCCGTGATAAAGATGCCTTTCAACCCATGGTGATCCTTTTAGAAATAGCCAGTCTTTTTAAAACTCAATCTTTAACATTAATCGATTACCTAGAAACGATTTTTGAAGAATATGGTTATTATGAAGATGAATTGATTACCTTTACGTTTGAGGGTGTAGAAGGAATGCAAAAAATCAAATCGACTGTGGATCAAATGGCGAACCAACAACTAGGAAAATATTTAAATATGACAATAGAATCAATAGAAAACTATCAAACTCTGACCAAATTAACTTCACAAAGTGTCTCCACATTAACCTTAGAAAAATCTGATGTCGTCAAATATTTATTTAAAGAAGGTGGTTGGGTGGTGTTTCGACCATCTGGTACAGAACCTAAATTAAAGATCTATATCTCGTTATCAGGAAAGCATAAGCAAGAAGTGAAAAATAGATTTAATCAATTTAAGTCTTCACTTCTATCAAGTTTATGATTAAAACACCCGACTTTTTAACCTTCAAGCCAATCTTTAAAGAAAGAATTTGGGGTGGACGTGAACTTGAAAAACTAGGTTTTAAAATACCTGAAGGCAATATAGGGGAATGCTGGGGTATATCCGCGCATCCTCATGGAATGTCCATTGTGGATCAAGGTCCTTATAAAGGAATGACACTAGAAGAAATCTATCACCAATATCCTCAATGGTTTAATGATGAAAAGAAAGAACGTTTTCCTTTATTAATTAAGATCTTAGATGCTAGGGAAGACTTAAGCGTGCAAGTTCATCCTCATGATGAGTATGCCTTAAAGCATGAAAATGATTATGGAAAACATGAAGCATGGTATGTTCTTAAGGCAGAACCTAATACACGCATTCAAATTGGTCATCACGTAACCAAAAACGATGCCTTAGTTAATTCCATTAATCAATCTCAATGGTTCACGTTACTTCATTATTTTCCTTCCATCTCCAAAGGTGATGTTATTGATATTCCTGCTGGTACGTTACATGCATTATGTGCAGGAAGCTTAATATTTGAGGTCCAACAAACTTCTGATGTTACCTATCGTGTCTTTGATTACAATCGAATGGATAAGCAAGGGAATAAACGTGAACTTCATTTATCAAAGGCCCTTGATGTGATCAATGTTCCGGATAATACTCACTCGATTAAACAAACCCCGCTCGATAAATTCAATCAATTGGTAACACTCGTTGAAAATAATAAATTCAAGTTAAGTTTTCTTAAAAAAAACAACTATCCATTTATTATCCAAAAGAATAATTATCTATGTGGATTTATTCTTTCTGGTTCAATGACCATCAATGGAAAAAGTATTCTTCCAAATCAATTCTTTATCATCCCTTCAAAAACTGAGCCACGCTACATTGATGGTGAATTCGAAGGATTGTTTGTTGAAAGTGTAATTTAATTACTTTAATTCACAATATTTTCAAATAGTTTTTTTATCAAACACACGGATTGGACACCTTTGATCTTGTCTTTCAATCCAAACACACGGATGGTCCCTCCATTCGGAGTTTCATAAAATTTACCTTAAAAAAAGTCTTTAAAAGAAAAAAATGGCGGAAGCTGAGAGATTCGAACTCTCGCGGGCCTTGCGACCCCTACCAGTTTTCAAGACTGGTCCCTTCAGCCACTTGGGTAAGCTTCCAACCGAAATCCATTTTAGCATATGTTAAATGATAAGAAATAGTGTAAAAATTGAAATTAATTTATATTATCAAGTTGAGATAAATAAATGAAGCATGTCTTCCAAACACACGGATTGCTTCTCCCTATGTTGTGATTGTAATCCTGGTTGAACTAAACCTACTTTTGTTTAACGATGGATTGCATAGTATTGATGATGACGTTGATTTTGGCAGCTTTTAATTGAA
>JACCDP011268791.1_pt1 | contig 18882 bp, 15 predicted proteins | sample 7445841 | NCBI WGS metagenome assembly JACCDP01 (sample SAMN15323441, study PRJNA562643) | freshwater metagenome | isolation source: river surface water | place: USA:Blue River Watershed | collected 2017-08-17
GCTTCAGGCTCTGCGGGCTTTGCCGCAACACGGCGTTGAACAGACCGATGCCGAACTGGTTGATGAGCGCCTGTGTCTGCGCCGCAGGCGGCGAGGCTTCGTTGCAGCCGTCCTCGACGACGTTCGACAGGTCGGCGAAGCCAACCAGCGAGACCAGCTCGCCCAGCTGGAACTGGCACAGGTCGCTGAAGGTGAAGTGGCCGCCGCGGGTGATGTCGAGAAGGCCTCGGGGCCGCTTCAGGCGGGCCCAGGTCGGCGCCGTGTGCTCCTCCCAGGTGGTGGTCTGGTCGCCGCGGGCCGCGAGGACCATGACCGGAATCGAGAGAGGGAAGGTCTCGCCGAGGCCCACGAAGGCGAGGTCGGCGGAGGCCGGGGCGTGCGGGACGATCACCTTGATGCGGTCGTCGGTGGCGGCGGCGCGAAGGCTGGTCAGGGCCCCGAAGGAGTGGCCGCTCATGCCGATGCGGGAGGCGTCGATCATGCCGTCGAGCGGGTCGCCCGGGGGGAGCGCAAGGAACGCGTCGAGGACGAACGCGGCGTCGGCGGGGCGTTTGCCGTAGCCGGTCAGGACGTCGTCGAGGCGGCCGCGGACGGCGTCGTAGAGCCGGTCGCCGGTGTGGTCGGGGCTGACGACGACGTAGCCGTGGCTCGCGAGGGCGACGGTATAGAAGGTGCTCTGCCAGCGGATGGCGCCGTGGCCGTGGCTGAAGAGGACGAGCGGGAAGGGGCCCGCGGGCGTTCGGGGCGAGGCGTCACGGACGGCGGAAGTGGTCAACGCAAGTGACGGGATGTCGCGGACGCTCTCCAGCTGTTCGGGCGTGAGGATCTCCGCGATGTCGTAGGTGACGCCGGGTGCGCCGCGCGCGGCGTCGGCGGCCGGGTACCAGACCTCGATGACGAGCTGCCGGGGCGTGCCGTCCTCCTCGCGGCGCGACGGATCGGTGAGCGTCACCGTGCGGACGCCGACGGGATAAGGACCGGGGCGCGACGGATCGGGCGCGGCCGAAGGACCCGCCGGCGGAAAGGGCAGCGTGGCGTCGTCGAACGGCGCCGGAGTGGCTGCGGTGCATGCGGCGAGGAGTGTGAGGAGTGCGAGGAGGGCGGCGGCGCGCATGGGGAAAAGCTTAGCGCGGGCATCACGGCGCGGATCGGCGTGTTACGTTCGGGCCGATGCCGGAGCTCAAAAACGCCGCAAAAAACCTGATTCGCTTGCGCGACATCGGTCGCATCGTCGGACGCTACGGCTTCGGCGAGGTGCTGGGCCGCACGCGCTTCTTCGAGCAGGTGGGCGGCGGGCCCGAGCGGACCGACGCGGCACAGCAGGACAAGACGACCGCCGAGCGTTTCCGGGCGATGCTGGCCGAGCTGGGGCCGACCTTCGTGAAGTTCGGTCAGGTGTTGTCGACGCGTGCCGACGTGCTGCCGCCCTCGTTCGTGCGCGAGCTGTCGAAGTTGCAGGACCGGGCGCCGCAGCTGTCGGTCGATACAGTGCGTGAAGTCATCTCCACGGGTCTGGGGCGGCCCGTCGAGGAGCTGTTCGCCGAGATTGACCCGGTGCCGCTGGCGAGCGCGTCGATGGCGCAGGTCCACACGGCGCGGCTGCCCGGCGGCGAGCAGGTGGTCATCAAGGTGCAGCGGCCGGGCATCACCGAAAGCATTCGCGCGGACCTGGACCTTCTCTACTACCTCGCGCAGTTCCTCGAGAGCGTGGTGGCGGAGACGGGCGTCTACACGCCGACCGGCATCGTCGACGAGTTCGAGAAGAGCCTGAAGGCGGAGCTCGATTTCACCAACGAGGCCGAGAACGCCATCCGGTTCGCGACGCTCAACGAAGGGCGTCCGTTCATCAAGATTCCGAAGGTGTACCGCGAGCACTCGTGCGTGACGGTGCTGACGCTGGAGCGGCTGTTCGGCGTGAAGATCACGCAGCTGGACCCCGCGAAGCACGACCGGCAGCAGGTGGCGCGGAACCTCATCGATTCGGTCTTCGCGCAGCTGTTCGTCGACGGCGTCTTCCACGCCGATCCGCACCCGGGGAACATCTTCGTGCTGGACGACGGGCGCATCGGCCTCGTCGACTTCGGGCTGGTGGGGCGGCTGACGAAGCCGATGCAGGAGACGATGATCGTCCTGTGCCTCGCGATTGCGCTCAACGAGCCCGACACGGTGGCGCGGCTGCTCTACAAGGTCGGCGTCCCGGACGAGCGGGTGAACCTCGGCCAGTTTCGCGGCGACATCGCGGAGATCCTCGACCGGTACCTGGGGCGCGAGCTGTCGGAGATCAAGAGTGCGGCGCTCGTCGACGACATGCTGTCGCTCGCGATCCGCTACAAAATCAAGGTTCCGAAGGAGTACGCGCTGCTCACGAAGGCGACCATCACGCTCGAAGGCGTGGTGCGCCAGGTGACGCCGGACTTCGACATCGTGGCGGTCGCGACGCCCTACGCGAAGCAGCTGCTGACCGAGCGGATGAGCCCCGACGCGTCGAGCGGCGCCGCGCTGCGGGGCATGCTGCAGATGCAGTCGCTCGCCGGCGAGCTGCCGATGCAGCTGTCGCAAATCCTGTTCGACCTGGAGGGCGGCAAGTTCAACGTCCAGGTGCGGTCGGAGGAGCTGTCGAAGCTGGTCGCGGTGATGAAGTGGCTGGGGCTCGTGATCTTCGCGGGCTTCGTCGCGGGCGCCGTGATCGTCGGGCTGTTCATGCTGGCCGCAGCGCAGCCGGGATGGACGCTCTTCGGCGTGATGGCGCTGCCCTTCGTGGCGGCGATCGGCCTCGTGCTGGTGGGCCTGTTGTTCGGTGCGGTGCTGGGCGGGACGCTGCTCGTGGGCCGCGTCGGCAAGGTCAGCGTGAAGAAGCTGATGGGGAAGCAGCGCCGATGATCGCCGCCGAGGGGCTCTGCGTGCGGCTTGGCGGGCGCGATGTGCTGACCGACGTCTCATTCGCGTTCCGCCCGGGCGAGCTCGTGGGCGTCGTCGGTGCGGCCGGCTGCGGGAAGACGACGCTGCTCAAGAGCCTGTGCCTGCTGGTGCGGCCCGAGCGCGGTCGCGTGCAGCTCGACGGCGATGAACTCTCGACCTTGGATCAGGACGGTCTTTCGCGGACGAGGCGCAAGTTCGGCTTCTGCTTCCAGAACCTCGCACTGTTCGACCGCCGGAGCGTCTGCGGCAACGTCTCGTACGTGCTGGAGCGTCAGGGCGTGAGGGCGCGTGAGGCCGATGAGCGGGCGCGGGCGCAGCTGAAGGCGGTGGGGCTGGCGGCGGCGGTCGAGAAGTTTCCGCACGAGTTGTCGGGCGGCATGCGGCGTCGTCTTGCGCTGGCGCGGGCGCTCGTGGGGCGGCCCGAGGTGGCGCTGTTCGATGACCCGTTCACGGGGCTCGATCCGGTGGCGACGGCGCGCATCGGGCAGCTGATCACGGCGGCGCACCGCGAGACGGGCGGCGTCACGGTGGTGGCCGCCGGCGATCCGCTGCCGCTCTTCGAGATGTGCGACCGGATGCTTCTTCTGCACGGCGGACGGCTCGGGGCCGACCTTCCGACCGCGTCGTTCCGCCGCGCAGAGAATGCTTTGGTCTCGGAGTATCTCGGGCGGGAGGCCGCCTGATGCTGTCCCGCGCGATTCGCTCCTTGGGTCGTCATGTGATGGAGGCCGCGTCCGAGGCCGGTGCCATGGCGCTGCTTGCCGCGCGTGCGTGCGTCGCGCCGATGGGGCGCACCTTCGAGCGGCACGAGCTGCTGCGCCAGCTGGAGCAGTTCGGGGTCGGCTCGCTCGTGGTGCTCTCGGTCACGGCGGTGCTGATCGGCAGCATCATGGTGGTGCAGTCGGGGCTCTATGTGCGGCGCTTCGGCGTGCAGGAGCTGGTTGGCTGGTTCGCTGGCTATGGCGTTTTGCGTGACGTGGGGCCGCTCGTCGCGGGTCTGGTCTTCTCGGGTCGGGTCGGTTCGCGCAACGCGGCCGAGCTGGCGTCGATGTCGACGCGAGACCAGCTCGAGGGTCTGCGGGCGGTCGGCATCGATCTCGTGCCGGCGGTGGTCGCTCCTCGGCTGTGGGCGATGCTGCTGTCGCTGTGCGGTCTCTATCTCATCGGCTCGGCGCTCTCGGTGCTGTCGGCGGCGGGGGCCGCGAAGCTGCTTCTCGGCATCGACGGGCCGCAGTTCCTGCGCTCGTTTTCCGAACGGACGGAGCTGGCGGATCTCGGCTCGGGTCTGCTCAAGAGCGCGGCGTTCGGTCTCGCGGTGGGGCTCGTCAGTTGTCGAGCAGGGCTGTCGGCGCGGGGCGGCGCGTCGGCTGTGGGCCGCGCGGCGAAGGACGCCGTGGTTCGGTCGGCGGTCTGGATCGTGGTGCTCGACCTGCTCGTCGCGAGGGTGCTGTGACGTCGCTGGTGCAGGAGCTGGGCGCTTCGGCGCTGTTGTCGATGCGGGCGTGGCGGCGCTCCGGTCCGCGCGGAGAGTGGCTCGTGCAGGTGGCGGATCTGCTCGCCCGAACGGTGCCGCTGGTGCTCGTCTCGATGGGCTTCGTCGGCGCGGTGCTGATCATCGACGGCGGCATTCAGGTGAAGCGGCTCTTCGGCGACCCCGCGGCGCTGGGGCCGGCGGTGCTCCAGCTGATGGTGCGCGAGTTCGGGCCGGCGTTCGGCGGTGTGGTTGCGGCGACGCGTCTTGGTGCGGGCATTGCCTCGGAGCTCGCGAGCCTGCGCGTCGGCGAGCAGATCGATGCGATGGAATTGATGGGCATCGATCCGGTGCGCGAGCTGGTCGCGCCGCGCGTGCGTGCCGGACTCGTGGCGCTCTTCGGCCTCTGCTTCGTCTCGACGGTGTCGGCGGCCTGGACCGGGGCGATCACGGCGTCGGTCGCCTTTGGGTCCCGCCCCGGCTCGTTCCTCGACACCTCGCTCGTGGGTCCGGCCGACGTTGCGATCGGACTCGTCAAGGCGGCGGCGTTCGGACTGGTGATTCCTGCGTGGGCCGCGCAGGCGGGGCTTTCTGCGGCTGGCGGCTCTTCGGCGGTGGGTGCGGCCACGACGAAGGGTGTCGTGGGGGGCATCGTCGCGGTGGTGCTGCTCGACCTGTGGATCGGCGGCGCGGCGCTACTGCTGGGCCTCTGAGCGTTTCCTCAGCGACTGCACCTCGCCCGCGACGACGCGCTCGCTGCGGCCATCCGGAAGCGTGACGAGCAGCGCGCCATCGTCATCGACCTCCGTGGCGAGTCCCTCGATGACCTGCTGATCGAGCGTCACGCGGACCGGCTGTCCGAGCGTGCTGCTGCGCTTTCGCCATTCCTCGAGGAGAATCGGAAACTGCTTCGAATCCAGGTATTTCAGAGCATCGTCGAAGGTCTGCAGGAGCACGGGCAGCAGCTCGTCAGGGGTGAGAACGAGACCCGACGCCAGCGCGACGGTGGTGGCACGTTGCCGAATCTCTACGGGGATTTCGTCGATGCCGCCCGTGAGATTCACACCGATGCCGACCAGCACCGCCTGCAGCTCTCCCTGGTCACCCGTGACCAGCTCGCTCAGGATGCCCGCGACCTTCTTCCCGTCCAGCTCGACGTCGTTCGGCCACTTGATGCGTGGCGACAGCCCGAACCTCTCCAGCGCTTCGGCGAGGGCCACGGCCGCCGCGAGCGTCACGCGCGGCACCTCGTCCATGGGCCAGGACGGCCGAAGAATCAGCGTCATCGCGAGCTGCGGACCCGGAAGCATGGTCCACGTTCGTCCACGCCGTCCGCGTCCGGCGGTCTGTCGTCGGGCCACGATCACCGTGCCGTGCGGCGCACCGCGTGCCGCGTGTTCGCGCGCGAACGTGTTGGTCGACTCGGCCTCTTCGACGACGGTGAGCGGGTGCATCAACGCGTAGCGCCCTCGACGCGCGAGATGGCGAGCGAGATGTCGGCGGCCGGAGCGGAGTGGGTGAGCGCGCCCATCGAGACGTAGTCGACGCCGCAGGCCGCGACCTTGGCGAGCCGCGCGACGTTCATGTTCCCCGACGCCTCGGTCGGCACGCGTCCCGCGACGGTGCGGACCGCCTCGGCGAGCTGGGCGTCCGTCATGTTGTCGAGCAGCAGCATGTCGGCGCCGGCGGCGAGCGCCTCGCGGACCTCGTCCAGGTTCTTCACCTCGACCTCGACCTTCACGAGCGGATGCGCAAAGGCCTTGGCGCGCTGCACCGCAAGCGTGATGGAGCCGGCAGCCGCGATGTGGTTGTCCTTGATCATCACGCCGTCCGCGAGGCTGGTGCGATGGCCGTGGCCGCCGCCGGCGCGCACCGCACGCTTCTCGAGGGCGCGCCAGCCGGGGGTGGTCTTGCGCGTGTCGAGCAGCCTCGTGCGCGTGCCTTCGAGGGCCGCCGAGGCCTGCGCGGTGAGCGTTGCGATGCCACACAGGCGCTGCACGAAGTTGAGCGCCGTGCGCTCGCCGATGAGCAGGGAGCGGAGGCTGCCGTGAAGCTCGAAGGCGAGATCGCCCGGGCCGAGCTTGTCACCATCGATGTGACGTGTAGTGAATGTGACGGAGGGGTCGAGAATCTGAAAGACGCGCCGGGCCGCGTCGACACCCGCCAGCACCAGCTCCGACTTCGCGACGGCGACGGCGCTTCCCCGCGCCTCTTTCGGGATCGTCGCCTCGGTCGTCAGATCGCCGGCGCCGATGTCCTCGCGCAGCGCGAGCCGGATCAGGTCGTCGAGCGGGTCGCCATCGAACAGGTGCATCGGACGCTCCTCCGTGAGTGGACCGCGCCATAGCGCGATGAGAAGGGCGCTGCAACGCGCCTTCATGCCGCTTGCCCCGCACCCCGACTGGTGGAAGCCTGCGGGCCCACTTGGAGGTGAGAAGGCGATGCAAAAATTCGAGCGTGTGTTGGGAATGCTGTGTGCGGCGGGGCTCGTCGGCTGTCTGTCGCTGGAACCGGAGATCGGAGCGGCGGGGGCGGACGGTGCGCCGGGAGAAAGTGCCTCGGTGCGCGTGAGCGCGGAGCCTGTCGGTGCGAACTGCGCGCAGGGCGGTCAAAAGATCGAGGCTGCCGTCGGCGCGTCGCCCGCGACGGTTTCGTACGTCTGCAACGGCATGAACGGGGTTGACGGCGTCGCGTCTTCCGCCACGGTCGATCTGCTCGACGAGCCGCCGGGTGCGAACTGTGCGGCGGGCGGAAAGCGCATCATCACCCGTGTTGGGTCAGGCCCGGTGTCCGTGGCGTTCGTCTGCAACGGTGAAGCGGGCTCCAGCGTCGTCGCGGTTGCAGAGGCCCCGGGCCAGAACTGCGCCAATGGAGGCATCAAGCTGAATGCGGGCACGGAGGTCCAGTACGTCTGCAACGGCTCGGCCGGTGCCGATGGCGCGATGGGCCCCGCCGGGAGCGATGTCGTCACCCATGTCGAGCCGGCCGGGCCGAACTGCGCCCACGGCGGCGTGCGCATCAGCTCGGCGGCGGGCGACAACTACGTCTGCAACGGTGCGGGCGCGGCCCGGTGGCTGAACGTGAACGCGGGCGCGGACCTGATGGCGTCGGTCGACCAGGACGTGCTGCTCGCGGGAAGCGTCTCGTCCGAGGCGTTCGCTGTGCGCTGGGTGCAGCTCTTCGGGCCGGCCGTGACGGTCGTGAACGACCGCCAACTCTCGCCGGTGTTCCGAACACCCTCGACCTTCGATCGCCGCGACCGTCGCCTCGTCTTCCAGCTGCAGGCGACCGACGGCAACGTCGTGGAGACGGACCTGGTCGTGGTGGTGCTCAACCAGGCGCCGACCTTCATCGGCTCCTCGTCGATCGTCCTCACGACGTCCGGCGACCTCACCGGCCACGTGCTGGCCTACGACCCCGATGACGACGCGCTTCAGTTCAGCGTGGTGGAGTCCGAGTCGTCGCTGCCCCAGGGGTTCGTCTTCTTCCCCTCGTCCGGCCGCTTCATCTTCCCGCAGGTCCTGGGGTGCCACACGCTGACGGCCACGATGACCGACGGCTGGGTCACGCTGAAGCAGACCCTCACCATCGACATCGTCGAGTCGTTCTGCGGCGACGGCATCACGTTGGGTTCCGAGGCGTGCGACGACGGCAACGGCACCTCGGGCGACGGCTGCTCGAGCAGCTGCACCGTCGAAGTGGGCCACGTCTGCAGCGGTCAGCCCTCGTTCTGCGCCTCGGTCTGCGGCGACGGCATCCTCGCCGGCATGGAGAGCTGCGAGGACGGCAACACGAGCAACGGCGACGGCTGCAGCGAGTTCTGTACCGTCGAGTAGCGTCGCGTTAATGGGCGGTATTGAATAGATGAAGGCCCGGCTCCCGCGACGGAACCGGGCCTTCTCATTTCCACGCGATCGCTTCCGCTATCCGCCGAGGCTCGAGAGGTGCTTCGTGAGCAGCGTGGTGCGGGCGCGCAGCTCGTCGGCGCGGGCGGTGTCCTTCTCGACGACCTCCTTCGGCGCGCGGGCGACGAAGTTGGGGTTGTTGAGGCGTCCTTCGAGGCCCTGCAGCTCCGCGGCGATCTTCGCGAGCTCCTTCTCGGTGCGGGCGCGCTCCTCGCCGAGGTCCACCAGGCCCTCGAGCGGCACGCGGATCTCGAAGCCCTCGGTCGGCAGCACGGCGTGGGCGACGTTCTTCTCCCACGCGAAGACGACGTCGGTGTTGGTCAGCTTCTCGACGAGCACGCGGTAACGCGTGAGCGATTCGGCGTCGCGGCCGGAGGCCAGCGCGGTGGCGGTGAAGCGGGTGCCGAACGGAATGCCGCTCTCGCCGCGGAAGGCGCGCAGCGCGACGATGGCCCCCAGAATCGGCTTGAAATCGGCCTCGATCGAGTCATCTGCCGGGAAGTCGCTCGCCTTCGGGAAGGGCGCGACGCAGATGCTGGGCGCGCTGCGGACCCCCTCGGGCATCTTCTGCCACAGCTCCTCGGTGACGAACGGCATGACGGGGTGGAGCATGCGGAGCGCGGCGTCCAGCGCCGTCACGAGCGCGTGGCGCGCGGCGTTCTTCGCCTCGAGGTCGTCGCCGTAAAGCGCGCTCTTCGACAGCTCGATGTACCAGTCGCAGAGGTCGCCCCAGATGAACTGGTAGACGGTCGTCGCGTAGTCGCTGAAGTGGTAGTTCGCGAGCGCGGTCTCGACCTCGGCGGCGGCGGTGCGGGTGCGCGCGAGGATCCAGCGGTCGGCGTCGGACGGCTTCGCGTGCTTCGCGGCGGCGTGGTCGTAGCCCTCGAGGTTCATGCCGGCGAAGCGCGCCGCGTTCCACAGCTTGTTCGCGAACGCCTTGTAGCCCTCGACGCGCTTGAGCGAGAGCTTGATGTCGCGGCCTTGAGCGGCCATCGAGGCGAGCGTGAAGCGCAGCGCGTCGGCGCCCCACTTCTCGGAGACGTCGAGCGGGTCGATGACGTTGCCCTTCGTCTTCGACATCTTCTCGCCCTTCTCGTCGCGCACCATCGCGTGCAGGTAGACGGTGTGGAAGGGGACCTCGCCCATGAAGTGGAGGCCGAACATCATCATCCGGGCGACCCAGAAGAACAGGATGTCGAAGCCCGTCTCCATGACGCTGTTCGGGTAGAAGGCGCGCAGATCCGCGGTCTTTTCCGGCCATCCGAGCGTCGAGAAGGGCCATAGGCCTGACGAGAACCAGGTGTCGAGGACGTCGCCGTCGCGCTGCAGCTTCACGTCCGGGCCGAAGGCGGCGCGGGCTCGCTCGTATGCGGCCTCTTCACTCCGAGCGACGATCGGCTCTGCGTTCGGCTGACCTTCGACGTACCAGGCGGGGATCTGATGGCCCCACCAGAGCTGACGCGAGACGCACCAATCGTGGATGTTTCGCATCCAAGCGAAGTAGGTGTTGGTCCACGACTCGGGCACGAACTTCGTGCGGCCCTCTTCGACGGCGGTGATCGCCTTCTTCGCCATCGGCTCGATCTTCACGTACCACTGCTTCGACAGGTACGGCTCGACGACGGTGTTGCAGCGCTGGCAGCGGCCCAGCGCGAGGACGTGGTCCTTGGCGCCGCGCTCGAGGCCCAGCTCCGCGATGCGCTCTTTCACCGCCTTGCGCGCCTTCTCACGGGTGAGTCCGGCGAACGGACCGCCGTTCTCGTTGAGCGTCGCGTCTTGGTTGAGCAGGTTGATCATCGGCAGGCCATGTCGCTGGCCCACGGCGAAGTCGTTGAAGTCGTGCGCCGGGGTCACCTTCACCGCGCCGGTGCCGAAGGCCGGGTCGACGAGGATGGCGTCCGCGACGATCGGGAATTCACGCCCGGTGATGGGGTGCTTCACGTTCTTGCCGACGACGGCCTGGTAGCGCTCGTCGTCCGGATGCACGGCGATCGCCGTGTCGCCCAGCATCGTCTCGGGACGCGTGGTGGCGACGACGATCTCGCCGGAGCCGTCGGCCAGCGGGTAGGCAAACGAGAAGAGCTCGCCCTTCGCGCCCTCCTCGTGCTCGACCTCGAGATCGCTGAGCGCGGTGATGCAGCGCGGGCACCAGTTGATGAGCCGCTCGGCCCGGTACATGAGCCCCTGCTCGTGCAGTGTGACGAAGACCTCGTTGACGGCGCGGTTCGAGCCGGCGTCCATGGTGAAGCGCTCACGGCTCCAGTCGAGCGAGGCGCCGATGGCCCGGTGCTGGAACTGGATGCGGCTGCCGTATTGCTCTTTCCACTGCCAGACGCGCCTCAGGAACTCCTCGCGGCCCAGGTCGTGGCGGCTCTTGTTCTCGTTCTTCTTCAGCTCGCGCTCGACGACCATCTGCGTCGCGATGCCCGCGTGGTCGATGCCCGGCAGCCAGAGCGCGTCGAAGCCGCTCATCCGCTTGTGACGGATGAGGATGTCCTGGATGGTCGCCGTGAGCGCGTGGCCCATGTGCAGCGAGCCGGTGACGTTCGGGGGCGGCAGCACGATGCAGAACGGCGGCTTCTCGCCGCTGCCCGACGCCTTGAAGTATCCGCCCTTCTCCCAGACGTCGTACCAGCGCGACTCGACCTCCTTCGGCTCGTAGCCTTTGGCGGCCTCGGTCGGGGCGGCGGTCGTCGGCGCGGTGCTCATGGTTATATCCTCTTGGTGGAATAAGCCGTGGAGGCGTTTTTTGCGGCGCGGTGGATAACACGGTGCGTCGAAAAACGGTGTTCTCGCGGACGGGCGGCCATGGCACGTTTTCCAAAACACGGTCGGATTTCGGCCCGATGGAGATCCCTTGCGAACCCTCTCGTTGCTCCTTGTCCTGCTGGTCGTCGTGCCGGCGATGGCCGTCGCGGAGCCCATCGTCGTCGGCGTCATGTCGATGCCCGTCACGAAGGGCGAGACGCCGCTCGACCCGTCGGTGGGGGTCGAGCTCGAAGCCCATCTCATCAAGCTGCTGAGCAAGGACCCTGCTCTGGTCGTCTTTTCCAGGACCGAGCTGCTGCGCGAGCTCGAGGGACTCGCCGAATCGGAGCGCCAGGCGAAGCTCGATGCCAGGCAGGCGTCCTACCTCGTCGATGTCTCCATCACCCGAGGGCTCGGGAAGGTGTTCTTGTCGGTGAAGCTGATTCCGGTGCGCCGGAAACAGGTCGTGTTTCGCTGGGCCGGACGCGGCCCCGAACTCAGCGACGCCGTCCGTCAGCTGGACGCGGCGGTGCCGGAGTTGATTCGCAAGCTCGTCGCCGATGCGGGCGCCGTCCAAACGGTCCCGTCGGTCTGCGTTCCCCAGGAGTAAGGCCCGTGATGGTGCCACGCGGCGCGCGGGACCTGCTCGAGCCGGGCGCCGGCTCCGAGCGTTCTGGCAGCGGCCGCGCCCATGTTCGCGACAGCGTCGAGGCAGAGATGGAGTCCGGCCTTGAGGCCAGCTCCGGCGCCTCGCAACACCACTGATTCCACCCCCGTGTCACCTGTTCACGAGGTTCGTATGGTCCGGTCCGCTGTCGCCCTGCTCTTGATCGCACTCGCCCCGATGGCCGCCGAAGCTGCGCCGCTGAAGGTCGTCGTCATGAAGACGGCCGCCATTCGGGCAAGTGATCCGCGCTTCGCCGAAACGGCCGCCGCCGTGGAAAAGCTGATCGCGGCCCGGCTTCGAAGCCGCGCCGAGTTCTCCGTCGTCACCGAGACCGAGGTGCGCGCTGCGGCCAATTCGGTCTCCGACGATTCCGCTGCGGCAGAGGCAAAGACTTCGGCCGCCGCTGCCCTCGACGCCGACATCGTCGTCTCATCGTCGGTGGGTCCGCTCGGCAACCGGATCAGCTTCTCTGCAAAGGCCTTGGCCGTTAAGCCGGCGAAGTTCGTCGGCCGTGCCTCGGGTGCAGCGTCGGAAGAGGAGCTCCCGAAGATGATGGCGGAGTCCATCGAGAAGATGGCGGACACCATTCTTGCGGGTGCGGCGGCGTCACCGAAGCCCTGAGGGATCGACCCCGCCCGCGCGCCGCTTTGCCTCCGGCTGCGCATAGATCGCCGCCGCCGCCAGCCCCAGCGCGCCGATGAGCGGCCACATCACGAGCGGCGAATCGGCCCAGACGTCGTGCACGGTTCCGCCGACGAGCGGACCCAGCGAACGCCCCAGCATCATCACGAGGCCGAGGAGGCCCATCGCCCGGCCCAGCGTCTGCGGCGTGGCCCCCGCAGCGATGCCCGCCTGCTGGGCCGGTGTGTTCAAGAGTTCGCCCAGGGTGATGAATACCATCGCGAGAAGTAGGCCATGGAAGCTTCCGACGAGCCCGATCGAGGCGTAGGAGAGGCCGTAAATCAGGCTTGATGCGATGAGCGACGTCCGCGTTCCGAGCCGCTGGACCAGCTTCGCCATCGGCATCTGCGCAAAGACGACGAGAAGGCCGTTGAGCGCCCACACGAGGCCGAGCTGGTGCTTGTCCAGGTTGAGTCGCCCGCGGGCGTCCAGCGACAGCGTCACCACCATCTGCCCGGCGAGGATGAAGGTGAAGAGCGCCCCCAGCAGCTGAAGCCGGACGGTGCGATCGGCGAGCGGCGCCGAAAGGCGGGCCAGCAGCGGCTCCTTCGAGGGCGCGGTGACGGCCGTGTCGTGCGGCAGCCGCGACAGCACGAGCGCCCCCATGAGCACCATCGGACCCGCCGCGTAGAAGGCGTTCGCGAGGGAGAGCCGCTCGGAGACGAAGCCTCCGATGGCCGGCGCGATGGCCCATCCGACGTTGATGGCGACCCGCTGGTGCGCGAAGGCGGTGATGCGCCGGCCCTCGGGCGCGAGACCCGCCACGAGCGTGTCGGCCGCCGGCTGAAACAGGCCCGCCAGCATCGCGTTCGCGATCACGAGCAGCGCGATGAGTCCCACGTGCGCCCGCTGCGAGATGCACAGCCCCATCAGCAGCGTCAGGGCGGCCCGCACGACGAGCGACCAGACCAGCACCGGACGCTGCCCGACGCGCTCCGACAGCACCCCGCCGAGGCCCTGGCACGCCGCGCCGATGATCCCCTGCGAGGTGTAGAGGACGCCGATGAGCACACCGGCCATCGCGCGATCGTCCTTCAGGTAGGCCGCAAGGAACGGGAACGCGCCGGTGAAGGCCAGCGCATTGATGATGCGCGCCGCGAACAGCACCCACAGGTCACGGCCCAGACGTTCGCCGTAACCGGGCAGCACGAACGCGAGCGCCGTCGAGAGGCGTGATGGTGGGGCAGGGGACGACATGAGGAGATCGTCCCGGGATGCTCGCACGTTGCCGCGCCGCGATCAGCTTGATCCGCGCAGCGGGCCGACGGTGAAGCCGCTCGGCAGGGTTGGTCCGGTGCTGCGTTTCGCGTCGGGCTGTTCACCGGCCGCTTCGACGGCCTCCTTCGAAGCGCCCTCGCCCAGCAGCCGCAGCTTGATTCCCGCCGAGGCGTCCTCGTCGGCTACCCGGGGATCGAGCTCGCGCAGCAGCGCCCAGAAGAGCGAGGCGTGTTCGCGCTCCTCGTCGCGAATGTGCGCCAGCACCTGCTTCGCGAGCGGATGGTCGGTCGCGTCGATGTGTGCCTGATAAAGGTTGATGGCGTCCAGCTCCGCCTCGATGTCGAGTCGGATCGCTTGAGCGAGTTCGGTGTCGGTCAGCTTGCGCGGCACGAGGAAGTGGACGGGCGGCGTCTGAGGCATGCGCGCGACGGTGCTCATGCGCCCGTCGGGCGGCAACAGAAGGTGGTTTTCATGGCGTCGGTGGTGAGCTCTGCCGCGGTGCGGATCGACGTGACGGGGTGGCTGCAGAGGCGGGCTCGGCGCATCGCTTGGGCCTACCGGCTCTCGCCGCTTCTGGGGCTGCTGCTCGGCCTTCCGCTCGCGCCGCTTTGGCAGGTCATGTCGTGGTGGAGCTTCGGGCTGCTGCTCGCTGCGACCGCGCTGATGTCGCGCGGCATCGCCTGGCTCTCCTTGAGCGATTCGGCACGAGCGGTTGCCTTGAGCCTGAAGGGGGAGGGGCGCGTCGCCGCAGGTCCCGAGGGCCTTCGTGCCCCTCTTTCCTGTTTCGGCGAGCCGACGCTGCATCGCGGCGCAGCGCTGGGGCTGGTCGATGTGACCCTGCCTTGGTCCGAGATCGTCCGCGTCACGCTGCGACCTGGGCCGATGCCGACCGGTGGTCACCTCCTCTTCGAGGTCGACGGCGGAGCGGTGTCGCTCGCGTCTACGGCACCTTCACTGCTCGGCCTCGAGCGGCCCTACCTCGCGCTCGTTCGCGCACCGGTTCGCGATGGGGAGGCTCGGCTGCTCGAGGCGCTCGCCGCGCATCTCTCCGAGCCGGTTCGCGTCGACGGGAATTGAGCAGGCCGACACGAGAAAAATCGAACGGCCCCGATCCAGGAGGACCGGGGCCGTCGCCGGACACAGCGAAGTTTCTTAAAAGTCTCGGCAGTTTACGGTGACTCCGATCAGCGTGTCGGGGGCCGTGCAGACCGTCGTCGCGAGCCATCCGCTGCCGTCCGCAAGCGCGTAGTTCTCAACGGAGCGGCATGTGAGGGCATCGGGTCCCATCATCCGGAACCCGCCCGCGACAGCCGTTGTGCCTGTCGCGCAGTAGGCAACGGCCGAGGCCACGTACTGACCGCCGCCGATGTCGACCGTCGCCTGCATGCTGCCCACGTTGGTGAGCACGCTGCCCTTGTTGCAGACGATCGTCGAGGACTGGAGCTCGTCGCCGCTGTTCACGATGCGGTCGTCGTTCATGTCCACGTAGAAGGAGTAGATGGTGCCGCTGCCGGCGCAGGAGGGGTCGCCGCCGACGTCGAACGTCTGGAGGTCCACGACGATCGAGTGTCCACTCGGACCGACCGGCCCCGAGGGCCCCGTGTCACCTTGCGCGCCCGGGTTGCCCTGCGGACCTTGCGGACCCGCCGGTCCCTCTGGCCCCTGCTCACCCTGAATGCCCTGGACGCCCGGAATGCCCTGCGGACCCTGGGGGCCCGTCGCGCCGTCATTCCCCTTCTCGCCGTTGCAGACGAAGGTGTCGCCCGCGCTGTCGGTGACCCGCACGCCGCCCATGGGACAGTCGAGGTCGCCCACGAAGAGGGCCGTGACCGCGACCGACGTTCCGTCTGCGCCATTGATGCCGTTGACGCCGTCGGCACCGTCCGCGCCCGCTGCGCCCGTTGCCCCCGTGGCGCCGGTGTCGCCCTTCGCGCCATTGCAGACGTAGGCGTCGCCCGAGGCGCTGACCAGCTTCTCGCCGCCGTAGGGGCAAACCGCGTCACCGATCGGCAGCGTCTCGGTCGTCACCGACACCCCGTCGGCGCCATTGAGCCCATTGACGCCGTTGACCCCGTCCGCGCCGTTGCAGACGAAGGTATCGCTCGAGCCATCGTTGAGCTTCACGCCGCCGGTCGGGCAGGCCGCATCGCCCGTGAGCAGAAGGGTCGCCGTGACCGAGGTGCCGTCCGCACCATCGACGCCGTTCGTACCGTTCGTACCGTTCGTACCGTCCGTACCGTTCGCGCCGTTGCACAGGAAGCTGTCGCCGTAAGAGTCGCTGATCTTGACGCCGCCGTAGGGGCAGTTGACGTCGCCGACGCTGACGGGGGTGGCGAAGACGCTGGCGCCGTCCATGCCGTCCGCGCCGTTGGTGCCGTTGGTGCCGTTGGTGCCGTTGACCCCGTCGAAACCGTTGCAGAGGAGGGTGTCACCAACGGCGTCGCTCAACCGGACCCCTCCGTTGGCGCAGCCGGGATCGCCGGGGAGCAGCTGCGTGGCGAACACGCTGGTGCCGTTGGTGCCGTTGGTGCCGTTGGTACCGTCCTGACCCGTCCAGCCGTTGCAGACGATGAATTGGCCCATTTCTTCGAAGAAAACCAGCTGGCCGTCGCGGTCCGTGTCGAGGCCGTAGCGAACCTTGGTCCCGACGTTGCCGCTCGCGCCGGGACAGTTGACGGGATCGATGACGTACTCGGTTTGAACGAGCGTCGTGTAGCCGTCCGCGCCGGCGTCGCCCTTCGCGCCGTTGCACAGCACGAAGCTGCCCAGCTCCTCGTCCGTGTCGAGGACGGCGTCGCGGCTGACGTCGACACCGTAGAAGATGCGCGTGCCTGCGAAGAGGTCGCTGTCGGGGCAGGCGAGCGAGTCGAACAGCGGTTCGGCTCGGCTGAGCGCGTGGAAGCCCCGATCGCCCTGGGCTCCGGAGGCGCCATTCTGGCCGTTGCAGACATAGGTGAGCTGGCCGCCCACGGTCGCCGCAAAGCCGCCGTTCGGGCAATCGGCGTCGCCGACCTGGAGCGGGGTCAGCAGGACACTCTCGCCGTCACGGCCGGCGTCGCCCTGCTCGCCCCTGTCGCCCTTCTCGCCCATCGCGCCCTGCGTTCCGTCGCAGACGATGCCGACGCCCGAGGCCCCTTCGACCCGCACGCCCGCGCTGCCGGCCGGGCAGGCCGGGTCCGACGCGAATGGCGTCACCGTCACGCTGATGCCGTCGGTGCCGTCAGCGCCCTGCGCGCCGGTGTCGCCCTTCGCGCCGGTGTCGCCCTTGTCGCCCTTGTCGCCGACGTCGCCCTTGTCGCCGCGCAGGCCCTGTTCGCCGTTGCAGACGAAGCTGCTGCCGGTTGCGCTGGTGAACTCGAAACCGCCGGCGGGGCAGTTGAAGTCGCCCGGAACGAGCACCGTGGCCGTGATGCCGATGCCATCTGCGCCGGTCTCGCCCTTGTCGCCCTTGTCACCCTTTTCGCCCTTGTCGCCCTGCAGGCCTGTCTCGCCGCGGGTGCCGTTGCAGAGAACGCTTTCACCCGAAGCGCTGGTGAACTTCACGCCGCCGCCGGGGCACTCCGCCGAGCCAACCGCGAGGATCGCAGCGTCGACGCTGACGCCGTCCTTGCCAGCGACGCCCTCGATGCCCTGCGCGCCGGTGTCGCCCTTGTCGCCCTTCTCGCCGGGGGCCGCGTTGCAGACGTAGCTGTCGACGCCGCCGACGGTCAGCATGACGCCGCCGAAGAGGCACGCGGGATCGCCAGGCAGCAGATCGGTCTTCGCCACGCTCTCGCCGCTCGAGCCGGTGGCGCCGTTGCAGAGCACGGTCTCGATGCCGGCCACGCTCAGCAGGACGCCGCCGCCGGCGCAGCGGGTGTCGTCGGAGGCGAGGTCGGCAATCACGACGCTCTCGCCGTTGCTGCCGGCCGCGCCGGTGTCGCCCTTCGCGCCGGTGTCGCCCTTCGCGCCCGTCGCACCGACGCTGCCGTTGCAGATGAACCGGGTGGCGGCGAGGTCGACCTCGTCGTCGTCGAGCTGGCCGTTCCGGTTCGCATCGAGGCCGAGCTGAAGCTTTTGTCCACTGACCGCACAGGTCTCGGGGCCGAGGTCGGATTCGGCAAGCGCCGTCGCCCGGAACAGGGTCGAGCGGCCATCGGCGCCTCGCTCACCCGTGCTGCCCGCGAGGCCCTGAGCGCCGGCGGCGCCCACGGCGCCGTTGCAGACGGGGCGCGTCGCGTCGATCTCTTCGGCGTCGAGTACGCCGTTGTTCGCGAGCTCTCCAGCGCCGTCGTCGTTGCCGGTCGCGACGACGATGCCGCCCTCGGGGCAGTCGGCGGAAGTGGCGACCGAGATGCTCACGAGTGACGAAATGCCGTTCGCCCCGTCCGCACCCTTGGCACCATCTGCGCCGCGCTCTCCGTCGGCGCCTTTCGCGCCAGCAGGGCCCGCTGGACCAGCTGCCAGGGCGGTGCTGCTGCCATCGGGGCAGGAGAGCGACTTCACGCCGTCGACCTCGACGATGGTGCACGAGGCACCGCTCTCGCCGGTGGCGCCGTCCTTGCCGGCCTGGCCGATGCAGCCCGTGAGTCCGAGCAGCATGGCCGCGGCCATGACCATTCCCGTCGATTTCATCTGAGTCTCCACGTCGAGCAGGCAGGGGGAAGAAGGGCCGAGCGTAGGTGACGTGATCCGTGCGGGTCAACGATCTCCGGAGAAAAGCGAACGGCCCCGCTTCCGAAGAGGCGGGGCCGTTCGGGAGAGGCCTTCGTATTACGGCGTGCAGATCGCCTGCGCCCACACGCCCACATTGCCGAGGGAGCAGACGATGCGAACGTTCCAGCCGTTCAGATAGGCGCGGCTGGCCGTCGGGTAGCACGTGTCGGTGTCGGCCCCGTCGATGAGGAAGCCGCCTCCCACCAGCGTCGACCCGGACGGACAGGCGACGGTCGCCTCCGCAGTGAAGTAGCCGCCGGATGCCGTGGCGGGGCTGAAGGCGTCCACCACCGTGACGGCCAGGCTGCCGCTCGAGGCGTCGCAGACGACGGCGCTGTTCTGCAGGGTGTCGCCGGTGTTGTAGGTGCCGCTCGCGTCGACGTCCGTGTAGAACGCGTAGCTGGTGCCCGCGCCGGTGCAGCCCGGGTTGCCGCTCGTGAACGTGGTGATGTCGACGACGATCGACTTGCCGTTGGTGCCGTTCGTACCGGCAGGACCCTGCGGACCCGGAACACCCTGCGGCCCCTGCGGACCGACCGCGCCGTCTGCGCCCGCTGCGCCCACTGCGCCGTCTGCAC
>JACCDP010233127.1_pt1 | contig 18878 bp, 12 predicted proteins | sample 7445841 | NCBI WGS metagenome assembly JACCDP01 (sample SAMN15323441, study PRJNA562643) | freshwater metagenome | isolation source: river surface water | place: USA:Blue River Watershed | collected 2017-08-17
ATATATAATGGCAAATACAAAGTACGCAATGGCAACAGGAGGTACACCCATTACATCATGGATCCCCAATCAGATTTTATCAGTCATCCGTCAAATGGAAGATGTAGTTGCTGCAATTGGCCAACTTGCTCCCTCTGATCAAAATGAGGCAAATGCTATTTTTGAAAAAAATGCCAGACTCTTACCAACAAAAAAGGGATTAATTGATGGGCAACTTGCTTTGATTCATAACAATGATTTTTCTGCCGAAGCGGTATTTGCATTGAATCAGAAATTTGGATATGACGATACTAAGTAGGTACTCTAATGTTGCACTACAAACTTTTTACTTGATATAAATTGATCCGTTTCAAAATTCAAGAAGTAAACTCCATTAGGTAATCCTGATATATCAATCACTTTGGTTTTGCTTATGAATACTGTTTCACCCATAATATTCAAGATCTTGATCTGAAAGTTTTGAATAGATGTTTTACCTTCTATAATAATTGTATTTGAAGCAGGATTTGGATAAACTTTAATGAAATCATTACTAATGATCTCATTCACTCCTGTAACTAAAGAGGGAACAATAGAGTAAGAGTAAGCAATATCTCCATTTTTTCTATTAGCATTTTCTTCACTAGGCAAATAGGTTTTAATATAATCTACTTGTGTTTTGTCAGGTCCAACAGTTACATACAAGTACCCTCTATTAGGCATTAATATCCCGTTTACATAACCATATGAACTTCCTGTAATCGTTGTTAAATTCTTTGCAGAAGGTTGTGGAACTTCTTGATAGACAATGCCATCCTTATCTTGTTTGGCATATAAATGATCATGTCCGTGAAAATAGATACTTGCTTTATTTTCAAACATCAAATAATGTATGGGTTTATCCCAACCAACTCTATTGGTATTAAAACCATATGTCGAATCTGTATTTCTACCACCCATTTCATATAAATGAGCAAACTCAGAACCGCCTCTACCTTCAGTTCCAGATCCCCCAACAAGTTGATGACTAAATAAAAATTTATATTTTGCCTTGCTATTGCTCAATGTCCTTTTGAGCCAATTGTATTGTTCTATTCCTAAGCTCCAGCCCCATGCTGGTTTCGTTTTAGTATACAAATAGGGATCAATAACGACAAAAAGAGCATCACCCCATTCCCAGGCGTAATAATTTTCTCTAATTCCAACCATTGGTTCTAACACGGTATTTCCTGAATAAAATGAATTAGGGTATGGATTCGGGAAGTAGGTTTTTCTGATGAGGGCTGCCATAGTTGGCAAACTACCTTCATTTACATTTGGAAGCCATCCAAGTTCTCCTTCATGATTGCCTAATGTCACATATAAAGGTGCTGAATGGGTGAGTTCGTTAAAGTACTTTCTAAAAAGAAGTGTTCTGTCTATTATGGCTGCTTTATTTATTACGGGGAGTTTATCATTCATGGTATTGTCTCCCAAATCAACAATAAAGTCTGGTTTTTTGGAAAGCATGTGTTGTAAAGTTATTTTATATGCTTCCGGATCACAATTACTATCTAAATGTGGGTCTGCTTCTACTACAAATGAAAATGTTGAACCAGATTTTCTTTGTGTTTGAAAATAATGTTCAGCTCCATTTATATAGTTACTATTTCCTGTAAGTTTATATCTTGTTCGATAATAGTATTTTACATTAGGTAATAAGTTAGTAAAATTTACTTCTATGGGTGTATCTGCAATAGTGGTATAAACATTCGTATTCATTGTATAGGAACTTGGGGTTAATCCATATTCCCAATAAACATTGACTGCTTTATCAAATAATATATTCATAGTTATACTAGAATCTGTAGGACGACCTAGAATTTCAGTATAATTTTGTGCATTAAGAAATTGAATGATGGCTAAAAATAAAATGGTTAATATTTTTCTCATTTGTTAATGATTATTTTTTGACTTCTTTGCCAAGAATCCGTCTTTATATTTAAAATATATAATCCACTTGATAAATTACTAATGTCAATTTGTTTTTGATTGGAAGATAATACCTGATTGCCTATCTCGTCAAATAAGGTAGCTTCAAATTTTAAAATGGGAGACACAAAATTCAAATGAATTAAATTATTTGATGGATTTGGAAAAACTTTCACAAGCTCACTAAAATTTTGATTATCTAAATCATTAATTCCAGTCACTAAACAAGTTCCAATCGTATAACTAAATCCAATCTCTCTGTTCTTATGTTTCCCGTCAAGTGTATCTTTTGGTAAATAAGCTTTTACATAATCTACTTTCACGCAAGAACTAGAAACAGTTACTTTGACATGACCAGTTCCATCAAGTGTATCTGAAGTATAAGCGTCTGCATTGGCAAGTTTACCAATCATGTAGGTTGAATCGCTAGGCATGGGGACTTCTTGGTAATGTATGCCATCTAAAATTTCATGCGCAAATAAATGATCGTGTCCTTGAAAAAAAATATTTACCCCATTGTCTTTAAATAACTGGTGTATTGGTTTTCCCCAGCCTGGTCTATTTTTATCAAATCCGTATGTTTTACCATCTGCCTCATATCCGCCCCATTCAAATAATTTAGCATTGGTTATAGCACCTCTTCCTTGACCTCTAACATGATGTGCAAATACAAATTTATATTTTGCAGTACTTGTTTCAAGTGTATTTCTGAGCCAAGTGTATTGTTTTAAACCTAAAGACCAATCCCAGTTTTGAGGCTTATCTGAATTTACATTTTGGTATCTGTATACATCTAAAACAACATAAAGTGCATCACCCCAAGTCCAAGCATAATAGTTTTCTGGACTACCAATACCATGTGGTTCATTATCCAAATTCCCAGAATAAAAACTATTAGGAGAAGGATTTGGATAGTAATACTTTCTCCAATAAGTTCCCCAAACTGCAAGATTATTTGGAGGGTTTTGATTCAAATAAAAATCATTTTCGCCTTCATGATTTCCTAAGCATATAAAAAATGGAATCGAATGACAAATAGCCCCTAGGTATTGTCTGTAATCTTTATGTAATAAATTTAAATCATTGGATGTTATGGTCGTTGGATTGTGATCGTCACCAAATATATCTCCAAGTGAAAGCATGAAATCTGGTTTATCTAGTGCTTGGTTATTAAGGGTAACCTGATACATACTTCTTATTCCTTTTTTATCATACAAGTGTTCATCAGACTCTACAGTAAAAGTATATGCTTCACCTTTATTTCTTTGTGTATGAAAATTATATTCAACACTTGTATTAAAATTACTTACTGTGTTATTTTTATATCTTAGTCTATAGTAATACCTTGTATTAACGGTTAAATCAGATAGATTAATTGTGAATGTTTGATTGGCAGAACTGAAGTAGGTGGAACTAGTTTTAGTATAAGTTTGAGCACTGGTGCCATATTCGATATAAAAATCTGTATTTTGATCAAAAAGTAAACTTACAGATATGGATTTGTCTGTTGGCCGACCTAGTATTATGGAGTAATTCTGGCCCAATAGTTTTTGGTTGCCTAAAAAAGCTATTAGAAGTATAAAAAATAGTTTACGCAAGTTTCAAGGGTATTTTTATGTTTAATTTAGACCAGCCAATGAGTTAAAAGTTTAATATTGAATTAAACTTTTGTATAAATGATTGGTCTAACTTACAATAAGACGGGTAAATGAGAAATAGCATCTACATACTTATTTTTTCTATTTTATTGGCAGCCTGTCAAAAATCAGCCAATTCGGTGGCGACAACTGTAACGCCTGTTACCCAAACACCCGTTACTCAAACTCCAGTGGCTAGTGCTCCAACAATTGCTAATCAATTGAAATTCAGTGGAAATGGATTTATACACAATGGCATTTATCCCAAATTATATACCTGTGATAGCTTGGGAATATCACCCGGCTTACAATGGTCAAATGCCCCTGCTGCCACTACAAGTTATGCTATAACCATGTATACTATCCCCCCCACAGGAGATAAGCATGTCTATATTGTACTTTATAATATCCCTGCTACTATTAGTTCCATACCTGATGATTCAAAATCTATAGGCGTTTTTGGTATTAATACGGTGAATGGCAAAACCACTTATACACCTCCTTGTTCCCAAGGTCCTGGGGCAAAAGTGTATGTTTTAACTATGTATGCTCTGAATGCCGCTCCAACAATTACGGTACCCAATACTCAGGTAACCATGGATATACTAATGGCGGGGATGAAAAATAAAATTTTAGATAGTGCTGTAATGAGCGTAACCTATACAAGACCGTAATTATGAAAAAACTACTTTATCTGATTTTAGTGTTTTTCTTTATTAATTCTAATGATGCATTAGCTCATCCAGGGGGTCATTATCACAAAGACGATGGCATTGTTTTAAATTCATGGAGATTACATTCTGGTGAATCTATTCAAGGAAATTTTTCTTTTGCAAAAGACAATACAATTTATCTTGAACAAGAAGAAGGTAAAATAGTGGCTGTTTTAATCAGTGATTTAAGTATTCAAGACCAACAGTTGGCCAAATGGAAAATAAACAAAATTAACAATTTCAATATTTCTGATAATATAAACACATTTCCAGAAACCAGCAATCCATTCAGAAACCTTCCTTTATTCTTATTATGTCTTAGTGTTATAGCTATTTATTTTTTAAATAAACATTTCTTTAATAATTATATCTTTAATTCAAGACTTGGATTAAGTACTTTTAGTTTTCTTTTTGTTGTTTCTATTATAATTGCATGTAGTAAATCAACTACAACAACTTCAACAATCAGTACTCCAATTAATATAACACCCAGCAATCCTGTTGTAGTGGTAATTCCAAAAACAAATACCGCTTCAATTGATTCAGCATTTTCTGCCTTTAAACCTGCCATTTCTACTAGTTGGGACGATACTTATTTTTACATAGCCTCTAATGGTATACCCAATCACAATATGATGATTGGAATTACTAGTTGGCAACAGCAAGTACCCATTACACAGCCTTATAATGGAACCAATAGTTGGTCTATTCCATTACAACCAACTTATGCAACAATACCATTAAGTACTAAAACTAATTTAATGAAAGGAGCTGTTGCAGTGGCGGTAAATGGTATACCTATTTTTAATGCATTAAATAATAGAGGAGAGGACTCTTATAAAATTGGTGAATTAGATAATTGGGGTGGACATTGTGGAAGAGGGGATGATTATCATTATCATGCAGCTCCACTTCACTTATCTACTACTAATGGTTTAAAACCCATCGCATATGCAGTGGATGGATTTGCTGTATATGGATCAAAAGAACCTGATGGAGCTGTAATGAATGTATTAGATACTTGCCATGGTCATACTGGAACAAATGGGTTGTATCATTATCATGGAACTACAGATTATCCTTATGTTGTGGGTGCTATGAAAGGAAAAGTAACTTTAGATCCAGCTACTACAGCTCCTGAAAATCAAGTTATTCCTCAAGCATTTACCAAACCTGTTCGTCCAGCAACAAGTCCATTAAGCGGTGCAGTGATTACTGATTTTACAGCAGTGGGTACCAATGGTTATTTGCTTACTTACAAAAGAGGTACTAAAAATGGTTATGTAAAATATAGCTGGGATGCTAATAATAAATATACTTTTATATTAACAGACACGGCTGGTGTTTCTGTTACGAATGTGTATCAGAGATAATTCTTAATGCTTATACACTTTGCCATCTTTCATTACCCATTCCACATTTTGCAATGCGTTTATGTCTTTTGTAGGATCTTTTTTCAAAGCAATGATATCAGCAAAACTTCCTTCTTTAATTTCTCCAATCTTTCCTTGCATGCCTAATAATTCTGCTGCAGTGGTTGTGGCAGTTTGAATAGCTTGTACTGGACTTAATCCCCACTCAACAAAGTATGTAAAGTCTTTAGCTTGCGCTAAGTTCCAATCATAACCACCGATATCAGTACCATAAGCTAGTTTAACGCCCATCTTTATTGCTTTCTTAAATGTGGCTTGTATAGATTGTTTAAAATATAAGTTGATAGGACTTCCTAATTGAGCTCTTCCCTCTGCAACATATTCATTCACAAAGAGAGTAGGGCACCAGAAAATTCCTTTCTCTGCCATTACACGCATACATTCTTCATCCATTCCACTTCCGTGTTCGATGGTTGTAGCACCAGCATTAATTGCCGCCAAAATACCATCTCTTGTCATTGCATGAGCAGCTAATTTTTTTCTACTGGTCAAAGTTTCATCGCCAATAGCTTTAATTTCCTCTGCGGTAAAATTGGGAACTGATCTAAAAGAACCATCTGCTAATCTATAATAACCTCGGTCTGCATAAATTTTAATCCAATCAGCGCCTTGTTCAATTTGTTGTCTTACTGCTCTTCTTGCTTCATCGGCTCCTGTAATTTCAATTACCCCTTTTGGAAACTTTAACTCCCATGCATAATCTGATGCTTTTAAAGGGTAGTGTCCAGTAGTATTCATAGCCAAGGTGGAGACAATCATTCTTGGTCCGCTAATTACTCCTTTGTTGATGGCTTTTTTAAGATCTACATCTGCAAATCCAGCACCTTCTGTACCCAAATCACGAATAGTGGTAAAACCATTCATCAAAGACCTTTCAGCACTTTTTGTTGCTCTGATGGTTCTATATGGGATGGATTCTTTTAATACCTGAACATCATAATCTTCAGAAGTAATATCGCCTTGTAAAAGCACATGTGTATGACAATCAATCAACCCAGGCATTACAAAGTAATTACTTAAATCAATAATGGAGTCTGCAACACTAACTGAGTTGCTTACAGAAATAACTTGATTGCCTTTGATGAGGATATTTTGTTTTTCTGAAACTATACCTGTTTTGCTATCGAGTAGTTTGCCACATTTTATCAAAATAGTCTTTTGTGCATGTGTGGTTACACAAAAAAGCAACAAAGCTCCGATGATTAATTTACGCATGGTGAATGTTTTATGTATTTTAAAGTTAATCATTTATTTGCATCATACTCCTAGCATATTTTATTCTTTTTTGCAGGATGGTCTAAAGATGGCTAACTTTATTTTATGCCAATCAAGGATATCTTATTTATTGTATTGATTGTTTGGAGTTTTCCAAGCACTTATTTTAGAAGCAATTTTAGAAAAATTGTTTACCAAACGAATGATTGGAAAATCAATATTCAGCCCCTTTTTAAGAAAGAGATTATAGGCTTGTTTGGGAATATATTTCCAGACAATAAAGAATATATCAAAGCTAGAAATTATTACCGAATCTATTTATTCGTTTACTTAGTCTTATTAATTGTATATAAACTCTATTAATTAATTTATTGCAAAGTTGCTTTAAAAATACTATTTAGAAATAGTTGAATATTATGAAACAGTCACTGCTTAATTTATTATTTTCTTTTCTAGCTTTTTCCATTGCTTATGGTATTGCTTGTTTAATCGGATTGGAGTTAATTCAACAAGCAATATGGATTGCTTTCATCATTCAATGGGTTGCTTTTGTACCCGCTTACATTTTTCAAACAGAAAAGTTTTATGATTTAACAGGTAGTATTACTTATATATCTGTTGTTAGTTATGTAAGTTTTCAAAGTAATACAGCTTTAGATATTAATATTGGAAGCATTCTTTTGGCATCTTTCATAATGCTGTGGGCTATTCGATTGGGAAGTTTTTTGTTTTTAAGAATTCATAAAGCTGGGGAAGATAAAAGATTTAAATTCATCAAACCTTCTCCCACCAGGTTCTTTATGACCTGGACTTTACAAGGCATGTGGGTTTCTTTATGTTCCATGTGTGCCTTAACGGCGATTGCAAGTAAGAATGGCGTTGTTTTAAATGCTTTATTTTTTGTAGGTGTTATTGTTTTTTTAATTGGCTTAATTGTTGAGATCATTGCAGACATGCAAAAATCTAGTTTTCGTGCAAATCCTGAAAATAAAGAGCAATTTATTCGTCATGGTCTTTGGTCTTATTCTAGACATCCAAACTATTTTGGTGAAATCACTCTTTGGTTAGGCATTTCTATAATGTCTCTCTCATCACTATCGGGTTGGCAGTATGTAACATTAATCTCGCCACTTTTTACCTATTTATTACTTGTTTATGTAAGTGGGGTAAGATTACTAGAAATTTCAGGAATGGAAAAATGGGGCCATTTGGAAAGCTATCAAGCATATATAAGAACAACCCCTTCTTTGTTTCCTTTTTCCAAGTTTTTCAAAAATGAAAAAATTTAAATCAACATTATTTTATCGATCGTTACTCGGCAGATCTATTATTTTTATTTCCTAGACTGAAAAGATAAAAAGATAGAATTGAAAATAAAAAACCAATTAGAATGATTATATAATTCATTGGTTTATTGATGGTCAATGAAATCCTAATTAATATAGTTGTAATGATAAAGCTTGCATTTCTGAAGATGGTAAAAAAGGAAAAATGATAAATAAAAGAAATGATAAGTAGCAAGACATCTACAAAAATCATAATTGAAAAAAAGTCAGCGTAAAATACTGTATTTGGATTTGGATAATTTTGTTTTAATTCTAAAGCTTGTAGCATTTCTTTGCCCCAAATATAAAAGCTGCTTATGCTAAGAATAAATAAAATCAATATCATACTTAAAGAAACCAATTTTTTTATATTTATAAAATTGGCCAATTCATTAAATGTTTCAGATTTATGATTATTATGATAAATTTTATAATACAATATCGTAAGACTAAGCATTAATAAAGATGCTAATAAATCATACAATAAGCTTGTAAATTCCGGGTTATTAATATTGATGATATTTTTTAAATCAAGATCTGCAATATCATGGAAAAATCCTCTTAGTGTTATAAGTGTAATAACTTCAAATTGCTTTCCAACAAATTCAGAGATGGATTTAGGAATAATGATTACAAGCAAAAACACCTCATAGAATAAAATAAAACTAAAGGGAGTATATATTGCCTTTAAGTAGCTGTGTTGAAAATTTTTAAAATACAAAAAGTTATTTCCTAAGAAAATGATTAATAAATGAATTAAGAAAGCAAAAACTGCAACACGCAGAATCAATAATTCTACTATTCTTATATTCTTAGCATTGAAATAATTGTCAAAATACTTACCAGAACTTTGCAATAAATTATTCATACTTTTTTATTATTTTTCGTGTCACTATTGTAATGTAGGACTATTCATTACAATTTCGATTAGTATTGTATGCCTAAATGTATTATTTGCAAATTATTAACATCTCTAAGATTGACTAAAAATTATAATCGTTTAAATGTCAACACTTTAATTTTAAAAGCTTTCTTCATTTTATAAATAGTATCAATTTTACTTTGTAAGTTTAACTGATTAAAAAAAGGGGTTTATGAAAAATTTGTTACTTATTATAGTTCTATGTTTATCAACTTTCTATTCCTTTGGACAGGATAAAATATCTCTTCCATTATCTATTAATGCTTCTCAAAAAACAATTGGAATCATTTCAACAATTAACACTCCAGTTTTAGAAGGGATTTCAAAAGGACAACTTGGTATAAGCACCCATCAAACTAATTTATACTTCAAATATCAAAAAAACAAGACTTCTGTAATTTTTGAAGTTTTTAATGCGGCAGTATTATTGTCAAAAGGCTTAGGTGTTAAAACAGTTTCAAAAAATACTGTTTCTTGGACGCTAGATGCTGGTAAAGTTGATCATCATAAATTTTATATCACTACCACAAGTGATTCAGCTCAAAATTATATTATCTACTCTGGCTACTTGTATTTTCAAAATTTGAATAAATGGAAATTGATTGCCAGTTTTAAGGTGAATGGTTACACAGAACATATTCATGCTGCTTCCATTTTTAAGACTAATCATTTTCAGCAAAAATTTGAGGATCTATTTACCGATACATGGACTCAATGGGAAAATGGAGCATGGGTTAATGTTGAAAATACAAGTATTCAAAAACCTCTAATGATCCCATTTTCTGATTTAGATAGTTTAGCAAGAGCCCAAGCTGATTCCTTGATTATTCGAAAGGCCATTCAAGAAAATCAAACCGATGCAGTTAGGTATAAAAATGGCCTATATTATCATTTAATGAAATCATCTGAGCAACCATCTTTCGTAAAAATGACAGATACAGTATCTATTTACTATAAAGGCTATATTTTTGGAACTGACATTGTGTTTGATCAAACAATAAATGATACAAGAACATTCCCTCTGGGAAGATTAATTAAGGGATGGCAAGTAGGATTAGAAGGAACGCGCGTAGGAGAAAAAGTAAAACTACTCATACCTTCAGGGTTGGCTTACAGTATTCGCACAAGATCACCTAAGATTCCACCAAATTCAATATTGGTGTTTGAAATTGAAACAATAAATTCCAAGTCACCATAAATTGAATTATTGGCTTAATTTGGGCTGTTCAATTTTTGTAATAAAAATCTTTTAAAACTTCAACAAATTTGTTGAAGTTTTTTTTTTGAAAATTATTTAGTGTTTAACAAAACCAGAGACCTAAAAAAAATCTCAGGTATTTTGCCTCCATTGTTAAATTATTATGAACAATATTCAACAATACATCTCTGATATTGTTAATGTATAGTATTCAAAGGCAAAATATTTATAAACAAAACCATAAACAGAAAATGAAAAAATTACTTCTTGTTTTTGCGATGTTTTTGGGAATTCAAATTTCTCAAGCACAGCAAGTAAAAGTGCAAGGTACCATTTCAGATAATCAAGGGAAACCTTTATCTGGGGTGTCTGTGACACTTAAAGGTCAAAAGTCTGGAATAGTATCTGATGCAAATGGTACTTATTCAATCAGTCTTTCAAGTTCAAACGGAACACTTGTATTTAGTTCTGTTGGCTTTTCTACTAAAGAGATTTCTATTAATGGCAAAACTACAATTAATGTGAGTTTGGTTGCAGTTGACAATAACCTTGATGAAGTGGTTGTTGTAGGTTATGGTACTCAAAGAAAAAGAGATATCACTGGTTCTGTAGGTAGTGTTAGTGCTGCTCAAATCAAGAACTTGTCATTAACTAGCCCTGAACAAGCATTGCAAGGTAGAATTGCCGGTGTTAACGTAACATCAGCATCTGGTACACCTGGTGCTTCTATTAACATCAACGTAAGAGGTGTGGGTACTATCAATGGTAGTTCTCAACCATTATACGTAGTAGATGGTATTCCTATTGCTACAGGTTCTTTCTCTCAAATTGGCGTAGGTAACCAAGTGTTAAATAGTTTGGCAGATATCAATCCAAATGATATAGAATCATTGGAAGTATTAAAAGATGCATCTGCAACTGCTATTTATGGTTCTAGAGGTGCGAATGGTGTTGTATTGATTACAACTAAAAGAGGTAAAAATCAAAAAACAAGATTCTCTTACAATGGTTACTATGGTAATCAAGAAGCGTGGAAAAAAATTGAACCATTAAGTGGTCCTGACTATCAAGCTTTGTTACAAGAGTCTTTAGGTAATAGATATGGCGGGACAAGTGAACCATCTGTTTACTTTGGTTCAACTGTTCACGATAATTCAACAGTTAACACTAATTGGCAAGATTTAATTTTCAGAGTTGCACCTATTCAAAGTCATGATATTAGTGCACAAGGTGGTAACGATAAAACTAAGTTTTTTGTTGGTGGTAGCTATTTTGATCAAGATGGTACAATTCTTGGATCTAAGTTTCAACGTTACAATTTTAGAATTAACGTTGATAACCAAGTTACAGATAAGTTTAAAATTACTTCTGGTTTCTCTGGAAGCAATACTATTCAAAATCGTATCCAAAATGATAATAATATTTATGGTGTTTTGAGTACTGCAGTATTGCTAGCTTCTGATATTCCTGCATACAATGCAGATGGCACTTATGGCAAGGATCCGCTTTCTTCAGTAGAAAGCCCTTTATTAGCTGCTAAAGAAAACTTCAATAAAGTAAACAACAGTAGAGTAAATGCAAACTTAGGCGGTGAATACCAATTCCTTCCTCAATTAAGTTTCAAAGTGAATTTAGGTGCTGATTATGTTGCTTTAAATGAAGCTCGTTTCTATCCTTCTATCTCCAATGCTGGTGCTGGTGTTAAAGGTCAAGCAACTGAAGCTTACAATAAGAGCATGAACTTAATCAATGAAAACATCTTAAGTTATAAGCAATCTTTTGGTGATCATGATTTATCAGCGATTGCAGTAGCATCTTATCAAACACAAAAGTTTGAATCAATTTTTGGTTTAGCAGAAAACTTCCCTGGTAATTCTATCAGAAGATTATCTGCTGGATCTGTAAAGAAAGATGTTTCTACTTCAGGTTCTGCATTCGGTATCGTAGGTTATGTTGGTAGAGTGAATTATGGATACAAAGGAAAATACTTATTAAGTGCAAGTATCAGAAGAGACGGTTCTTCTAACTTAGGTGTTGATAAGAGATGGGGTACATTCCCAGCTGTATCTGCTGCTTGGAGATTTACTGATGAAAACTTCATGAATAAAGTGAAGTTCCTGAGCAATGGTAAAATCCGTGGATCACATGGTTACAGTGGATCTAACTCTGGAAGCTTATTTGGTTCCTTACCATTAATTAGCCCAGGTGCTAACTACTTAACTTCAGCTGGTTTATCACCTTCTCAATTAGGTAACCCAGGTTTAAGATGGGAAACTTCAGTACAAACTGATGTTGCTTTAGAATTAGGATTTTGGAATAGAATCAACATCACTGCAGAAGTTTATCAAAGAAAAACAAATGATCTTTTGACAAGTAGAGGTCTTGTTGGTAACGCTGGTTTCTTATCAGTAAGTGATAACGTAGGTGGAATTACTAACAAGGGTATTGAATTGTCTTTAGAAACAAGAAATATCGTAAGTAAAGATTTCAATTGGACAACTAACTTTAACGTTACTTTCCAAACAAATAATGTTGATACCATTTTTGGTGGTAATCCATTTGCATCTGGTTTTGCTAGCTGGGTTCAACAAGGGTATCCTTTAAACTCATTTAGAGGTTACAGAATGGCTGGCATTTTCCAATCAACATCTGAGATTGATTCAAAAAGAGATGGAACTGCAGCTAAGCCAGGTGATATCAAATGGAAAGATATCAATGGGGACGGTGTAATCAACTCTTCTGACCAAGAAATCTTAGGTGGTGCATTGCCTAAGTTCTTCGGAAGCTTTACCAACAATTTTAGTTATAAGAATTTTGAATTATCAGTATTCTTCCAATTTGTAGGTGGTAATAAAATCTATAATAATAATAGAGCTTTTGCAGAAGGTATGAACGGCTTGTTCGGTCAATTTGCTACAACATTGAACAGATGGACTCCAACAAATCCTTCAACTACTATGCCAAGAGCGGTATATGGAGACCCTGCAAACAACAGACGTAACTCTGATAGATGGTTAGAAGATGGATCTTTCGCACGTTTGAAAAATTTAGTTTTTGCATATAATTTAGATTCTAAATTAGCTTCAAAGATGAAATTATCAACTTTGAAAGTATATGTACAAGCACAAAATCTAATTACATGGACAAACTATTCTGGTTTTGATCCTGAGGTTAGCACATTTACTTCTACAAATACAGCTCAAGGAACAGATTTCTTAACATTCCCACAAGCCAAAACAATCACTTTTGGTATAAATGTTGGATTCTAAATTAATTATCAATCATTTAATACTATATCAAATGAAAAAGATGCTACATAAAATTTTATTACTAGCCACTTCAGTTGTCTTTCTTACTTCATGTGAGAAAGTGGTGGAGCAGCAGCCAGAAACAACCCTAGATGCTACTATTGCTTACAACAATAGACAAGGTGTTGAGGCAGGATTATTAGGCTGTTACAACGCTTTACAAAGTACAAGTTATTATGGCCTTGAATACTGGGCATTAACAGATATGTACGCAGGTGTGATTTCACACACTGGTACATTCCCAACATATGCACAGTATGCAAACAGAGCAGTACTTCCTGATAATACTAACTTAACAAATACATGGAACCAAATTTATAATGGTATCAACAGAGTAAATACCATTTTGGTATCTGCAGAAGCTATTGCTGATCCAGCTTTTTCTAAAACTCAAGCAGTTGGCGAAGCAAGATTCTTAAGAGCTTTAATGTATTTTGACTTGTTAAGAGCTTTTGGTGGAAGTGAGCAAGGTTTCACAAAATCTGGTCGTGGTTTACCTATTAGAACTACGCCAACTTTAAGTCCTGCAGATGCGGATCCAATTGCTTTATCATCTGAATCAGATGTTTGGAAATTGATCAATGAAGATTTAGACTATGCTATTGCAAATCTAAAAGCAAATGTATCTGGAAGAGCTACAGCAAATGCTGCTAAAGCTTTAAAAGCTAGAGCTGCTTTATATACTAAAGATTATGCAACTGCAGAAACTTTAGCTACAGAAGTAATCAATGCATTGAAAGGTACAGGAACAGGTTTAGCTAGTGATTATAGTACTTTATTCTTAAGTCAAAACACAAAGCCTGAAAGTATTTTTGAATTATCATATGATATCAATAATACCAACTCAATTGCTTTCTATTATTTCCCAACAGCTTTTGGAGGAAGAAATGAAATTGGTTCAAGCACTACTGTAGTTGCTCAACCAGCTGCTGATAAGCGTAAAGCAACGAATGTTAGATTAATGGGTACTACGAATAAAACATTTAAATATTCAAGAATCAATGGTACAGATAATGTGATCATTATTCGTTTAGCTGAATTATACTTAATTAGAGCTGAAGCAAGAGCTGCTAAATCTACTCCAGATTTAACTGGTGCATTAGCTGATGTGAATGTAATTAGAGCAAGAGCAGGTTTAGATAATTCAACAAGTGCAGATGCTGCTAGTATCTTAAAAGATGTTTATACTGAAAGATATTGGGAGTTTGCACATGAAGGACATGCTTTCTTCGATTACAAAAGAACAGGTAGACTAGCAACGGCTTTAACTGGATTCTCTGGTGCTAATGCATTCAGAGCAGTATTGCCAACACCACAAAGAGAAATTATCAATAGTGCTGGTAAAATCACTCAGGTGACAGGTTATTAATATTAGTTTAATTAATGAGCTATACAAAAGGGGGCACTCATCCGAGTGCCCCCTTTTTTTTGTTGTCTTATGTTTAGTTTGTTGTAATGATGTAATTTGCAGCCATGAAAAAGCCCCTTTTATTGATCTTGATGGTTTTTCTTGTCAACTCCCTTTTTGCACAAAAAAGTCTTAATTATAGTAGCCAATTTGTTGATTTAAAAACAAATACTGGAAGTTTATATGGTACTTTATTATTACCCAATACTGTTAGGGATGAAGTTCCAGTTGCAATCATTATTGCTGGTTCTGGCCCTACAGACAGAGATGGTAACAATGCTATGATGAAAAATAATTCATTAAAAATGTTGGCTGAATCAATGGCTAATAATGGCATAGCAACACTTCGTTATGATAAAAGGGGGATTGGTGAAAGCAAAGCAGCTTTGATATCGGAAGCGAATTTAAGTTTTGAAGATCTTATTCAAGATGCGCAACAATGGGTTCAAATTTTAAAAGAAAATAAAAAGTTCTCTAAAATTATCATCATTGGACATAGCGAAGGTTCATTAATAGGAATGAATGCTGCAAAGATGGCAAATGGTTTTATTTCATTGGCTGGAGCAGGTAGAAGTGCAGATCTTATTTTAAAAGAACAACTAGGTGCTCAGCCAAAACAAGTACAAGATCTTTGCTTTCCAATCATTGATAGTTTAAAGGCTGGCAAAACTGTTGACAATGTAAATCCAATGCTTAATAGCTTATTTAGATCAAGCGTACAGCCTTATTTGATATCTTGGTTTAAGCATGATCCACAAGAAGATTTAAAAAAACTTCAATATCCTTGTTTGATTGTACAAGGTGACAACGACTTGCAAGTAAGTATCAATGACGCAAGATTATTAGCTGCTACAAAAAATAACAATCAATTAGTGATTATTGAAAAAATGAATCATGTAATGAAAATTATAGATAGTGGTGATCGTTCAGTAAATGTTGCTGCTTATTCAAATTCAACAATGGCTATTTCTAATGAATTAACAAAAGTCATTGTTAATTACATTAATTTATTAATTAAGATTGGTAATTAAATTATTATTTTATGTTTCTTTTAAAAAGAATCTTATTATTTGTATTAATATTGTTTTTTTCGATTAATCTATATGCCCAAAACGATAGTACCACATTACAGCAAGTGACTGTAAAAAAGCGTCTTCCTTCTCCAGTGACCATTGTGAATGATAGGTACGCTTCAAGAGGTATGTTTAAGAATACAGTGAATGTAAAAATGCTGGATTTTATCAATAACCCACCAGCAGCCACCAACCTTCCTATTTTAGAATATTTAAGAGGAAAATTTGCAGGTGTATTTATTGAAAGAGGAATGAATGGAAATTATGTGATTACTTCTGGTAGAATTAGAACTTTGACGGATGATGCTGGAGTAAAAATTTATTTGGACGAACAACAAGTAGACGCAGAATTTTTATCGGACATATTTCCTAAGGATGTTGCATTGGTAAAATACTTTCAACCAGGTGCATCTATGAGCACTGCTTTGGCTGCCTCCTCTGGCACTTTGGCTATCTATACAAGAAAAGGGGAGGATATGTTCAATTTTAACGATAAATATGAAATGAGGGCCATCAATAAGATAGTTGATTCATTAAAGAAGAACCAATAGGCTTTTCCTTATTTTTGTTAAAAATAAATTGCCTTGTCAGCACCGGTATTACTTATTACGCCTCCTTTTACACAACTGAATACTCCGTATCCTGCTACTGCTTATTTAAAAGGTTTTTTTAATACCAAAAATATACCAAGCGTTCAAGCAGATTTTGGCATTGAAGTAATACTCGCATTATTCAATAAAGATGGTTTGAAGCAGCTTTTTGAAACGATTGAACAAAAAGAACTTGCATTAACGGATAATGCTTCAAGAATGATTGCATTAAAAGATAGATATATATATACCATTGATCAGGTAGTTCAATTTTTACAAGGCAAACAAAACACTTTAGCACATAGTATTTGTACTAGAAAGTTTTTACCTGAAGCCAATAGGTTCAATCAAATAGATGATTTAAAATGGGCATTTGGTAGCATGGGTAAGCAGGATATGGCGAAACATATTGCAACATTGTATTTGGAAGATTTGAGCGACTTGATCCAAGAAACTGTAGATGAGCATTTTGGTTTTAGTAGATATGCGGAAGCATTAGGAAGGTCTGCCAATCAATTTGATGAATTGTACGAATCCTTGCAACAACCTCATACTTATATCGATGAAATCTTAATTCAGATACTATCTAAAAGAATGGAGGATGTTCAACCAAAACTGGTTTGCTTATCAGTTCCATTTCCAGGAAATCTATATACATCTTTAAGATGTGGACAATGGATTAAAAAACATTATCCAACTATAAAAGTGGCCATGGGTGGTGGTTTTGCCAATACTGAATTAAGATCATTAACTGATAAAAGGGTTTTTGAATTTTATGATTTTATCACTTTGGATGACGGGGAAGCTCCATTAGAAGTATTGATTAACTATATTGATGGAAAAGAAAAATTAGAAAATTTAAAACGCTGTTTTAATTTGGTCAATGGCGAGGTAACATACATTAATAATAGTTCTTGTGCGGATTACAAGCAAGGTCAAGTGGGTACTCCAGATTATAGCGATTTATTATTAGAAGACTATATTTCTGCCATTGAAGTGATTAATCCCATGCATAGTTTATGGAGCGATGGACGATGGAATAAATTAACCATGGCTCATGGATGTTATTGGGGTAAATGTACATTTTGTGATATCTCATTAGATTATATTAAAAATTACGAACCCTTAACTGCAGGAATTTTAGTGGATAGAATGGAAGAGTTGATAGCGGCAACGGGTGAGAGAGGTTTTCATTTTGTAGATGAAGCAGCACCGCCTAGTTTAATGAAGGCATTGGCTATTGAAATCATTAAGAGAAAATTAGTAGTAAGTTGGTGGGCCAATGTGAGATTTGAAAAAAGTTTCACTCAAGACCTATGTATATTATTAAGGGCATCAGGTTGTATTGCAGTAAGTGGTGGTTTAGAAGTTGCATCAGATAGATTGTTAGAGCTTATACAAAAGGGGATTACTGTAGCTCAGGTTGCAAGAGTGAGTAAAAATTTTTCCGAATCAGGAATTATGGTTCATGCTTATTTAATGTATGGCTTCCCTACTCAAACAGTGCAAGAAACCATTGATTCATTAGAAATGGTAAGACAAATGTTTGAAACAGGTGTATTGCAATCTGCCTTCTGGCATTTATTTACCATGACTGCACATAGTCCGATTGGATTGGATCCTGCTGCATATAATGTAAAAAAACAATCTGATGAAGTAGGGACATTCGCTAATAATGATATTCAACATGAAGATCCAACAGGAGCCAATCATGAATTATTTGGCTATGGATTGAAAAAAGCCTTATTTAATTACATGCATGGAACTTGCCTTGAATTTCCATTACATAAATGGTTTGATTTTAAAATTCCTGTAACTACTATTGCGAAAGATTATATTCAGAAAGCCATTCTAGAACCAGAATTATCCACTTCTAATCATTATAAAACTATTTGGATAGGCACAATGCCAACAAGCCAATTAGTTCAAAAATCTAAAAAAGGAATTAAGTGGGAAGAGATGCAATTACAATTTCAAGCTAATCATACATCCTTCAACATTTCTATTGATCCAAAACAAGCAGATTGGTTTTTAGATTTACTACATAATATTGCTATCGAAAAATCTAATGGATTAATACTTTCAGAAATAAAAGCCTCTTACCAA
>JACCDP010225562.1_pt1 | contig 18867 bp, 23 predicted proteins | sample 7445841 | NCBI WGS metagenome assembly JACCDP01 (sample SAMN15323441, study PRJNA562643) | freshwater metagenome | isolation source: river surface water | place: USA:Blue River Watershed | collected 2017-08-17
AAATGAGCTCTACATATTGGTGGTTAGTATTGTATGTCCTTATCATCGTTGCATTTGAAACATCTGCAATGACGTGTTTTAAGAAGTCTATTAAGGACTGGAGATGGTTCTTCCTAGGAGTTCTTTTCTATGTAGGAGTTGGTCTTCTTCTTGTTCAAACGTTCAAGATGACGGGTCTAGCAATGACCAACGCTCTTTGGTCAGGTCTTTCAGTGATGGCAACAACCACAGTCGGTGTTCTGTATTTCAAAGAGAGACTTCATATGCACGACTTCATTGCAATTGCCATGATTGGTGGAGGAGTCATGATTCTTAAAGTCACTGAGTAAAAATAAGAATGGCTGGAAACTTTGCACTTATCAGCCTGAACGTTGGAATACTAGCTGGGTTTTACACCATGTTAGGAGGATTTCTCTCGTATTTAATTTATTACTTGTTCGAAGATCATACTGAGAATTGGGAGAAGAACCATTCTTTAATCTATCAGCTTATTGATGTGTTTATTGAGATTTCAATCGTAGGTTTAATTGCTTTCTGGGTAACGTATGGATTCAAAGAAGCGGCTCCTCTAGTCCCCATGTCTAAAGAACTTGATTCTCTAGTAGACACATATATTTCAGCTGTATTCTTTGGTTATTCTATGTTTATTTTCTTAGATCAGCTTACTTCTAAGATTAAGTATGTTTTCAATACGTTATTCAAAAAGTATTTTGATAGAGTTCTGTATCCGGATGGATCTATTCTAGACCTTCCTGCAAAGTTACTTTCGCGTAAAACGGACGCATAATAATCTCCCACAAGAATGCACCACAAGATGGAGTGTGTTCATTCTTTGGTGATTGAAGAAGGTCAAAATGTCTGCCAGCTTTGTGGAACTATGCTTGATAAAGTGATTGATGAGGGAGCAGAATGGCGTAATTATGAAGATGGAAAAGGTGAAGATCAGTGTCGTACCGGATTTAGTACCTCTGATCTTCTTCCAGAGTCTTCTTATGGTTCAATTATCTCTCATAAGGGTATTCCTCAAGGAAATGCTAATTTTAAAGCAATCCAGCGTCTATCTTGCTGGTCATTGTCATCTAATAGCGAGCGTTCGTGGATGGGTATCTTTGATGCTATAACTATGGCATGTAATCAAGCAGGGCTTCCTAAAGCTATCGTTCTTGACGCTTGTGGACTTTATAAGCAACTAGAAGATGCTCAGAAAGTACGTGGAGAAACTCGTCGTTCTCTTATGGGTGGAGCAGTATATGTAGCTTGCCGAAATAATGGCGCATCTCGTACTCATGAAGAAATCGCAAAGATGTTTCTTGTGAATATCCGTTCTCTTTGCAAAGCTATTTCTCAATATTCCCAAACTGAAAATACGGTTCTAGAAACTCAGATTGGAATTGCAGAACGTCTGACTACTTCTATGAATCTAACAGACGATCAGCGAAACCAAGTTATGGATGTTCTCTATGAAATTTCAACAAAATCTGAAGACGAGTTCGAACACACTCCAAAGACGATTGTTGCTGGAGTTGTGGCAAAGATTCTAGGATTGAAGACGAAAGCATCTATGAAAAATTTAGCAGAAGTATCTGGTGTTTCGGCTCTGTCTATTCATAAGTTAGTTTCAAAGCTTTAAGAAAGTAGAAGAGTTTCAACATTTCCCAGAGTACAAATAGTTCCAGCGTTAGCCCAAGCCGGTTCTGCTACATTGCATGCAAACGATATCACCAAAAAAGTAGCATCAGTGTTTGTTTTTAAAATTCCACAAATTGGAACGTAATATGTACCCGAAGAACTTGTAGATGTAGTGCTTACACTCGGGAGTACAAACGAATTACCATTGTTGGCAACACCATTGTCAAAAACCGCCATGATTAGAATAGTTGATGTGGTAAAAGATACACCAGGACTCAAAGCAATTGTCCCAGAAACAAGATACCATTTTCCACCAGTAACTGAAATGTTTGATGTATAATTAGAAGTAATACCGCCACCGGCAGCCTGTACATTTGTACCTGGTCCTGCAGTGAAACTTTTATAGAAAAAAGCAGTGGGGACCGGAACCGCTCCAGTCGGTCCAGTTGCTCCAGTAAAACCATCTACTCCATTCGTACCAGAAGGACCAGTTGCTCCAGTAAACCCATTGGTACCATTAGTCCCATTGGTGCCAGTAGGTCCAGTAGCACCGGTATTTCCACCTCCACCGGGACTATACGGACCAGACGGACCATAAATTCCTCCAGTGATATAGATATTGTCTACGTTGATAAGATCAGTTTTTACAACGTAGCCACCAGCTAATTGACTAACGACTTTTGGAGAAATCAGATGTTTGAGAACGTTTCGACTATTTGTGTTTGAAAACGGATCATTACCGCCTCCCGACATTTATCAATAACAGGATGAAAGAGTTTAATTCCTTTTCTCCTAATACCAACATGGAGCCTCTTTTCAACCCCTCTAACACTACTCTAGCTGAACGCTATACTCTCTTCCCTATTTCGCCTTCGGAAGATGATCTCTATCGTCTTTACAAAAAAGCGGTAGCTTCTTTCTGGACAGTTGAAGAGATTGATTTCAGCAAAGATAAGGATGATTGGGAGAAGCTGACTGAGAATGAGAAGTATTTTATCAAGCACGTTCTAGCGTTCTTTGCGGGTTCTGATGGTATTGTTCAGGAGAATCTAGCGACTCGTTTCCAGAAGGATGTTCAGTCTCCTGTAGCGCGTCTCTTCTATGCTTTCCAGAACTCAATGGAAGGTATTCATTCGGAGATGTATTCTCTGCTGATTGACCAGTATGTGAAGGATAAGGATGAGCAGATGAAGTATTTCCGAGCTATCGATGATATTCCTGCAATTCGCAAGAAAGCGATGTGGGCTCTGAAGTGGATTGAGGATGTCCACAATGATTATGCAACTCGCCTACTTGCATTTGCTTGTGTAGAAGGTATCTTCTTCAGCGGAAGCTTCTGTGCTATTTTCTGGATCAAGAAGCGTGGACTTCTTCCAGGACTTACGTTCTCTAACGAACTGATTTCTCGCGATGAAGGTCTGCATACTGAGTTTGCAGTAGCTATGTATCGCAAGATGGTAAACAAGCCTCCTAAGGAGGTAGTAGAATCAGTTATTCGGGATGCTGTTGATTCTGAAATTGAGTTTGTTACGGAAGCTCTACCAGTCTCTCTGATTGGTATGAATGCTCGTGACATGACTCAATATATTCAGTTCGTCGCAGATCGTCTCCTAGTTCAACTCGGATATCCGAAACTGTATCGTGTCGGAAATCCGTTTGATTTTATGGATCTCATCTCTCTTGAAGGAAAGACTAACTTCTTCGAGAAGAAGGTATCTGAGTATTCTAAGCCAGGTGTAGGAATGAAGAAGGAAGATATGGAAATTCGTCTAGACGAGGAGTTTTAAGCACCCTGGTACCATCTCTGGTTAGCACCTCCACCAAACCCACCAAAACAATATAACCGTCTACCATCACGAGTAAATCTCCCCGCAGTTACAGCTACATTAATACTCAACGCATTCCAAGTAACGCCATAATCTTGGCTTACATAAATTGCCGACATATTTGAACCGTTGTCATATGATATGCAAGCGTAACGACCTCCTCCAGACATTGAACAGCTTCCCCAGGGTGCAGCTCCGAATGGAATAGTAGACCAACTATTTCCGTAATCGGTAATAAGGTAACAAAGTCCGCTATATGAAACAGTTATAGCTCTAGTACCATCGTCGTTACATGCTATGCTATAATAGTTTGACGTACCATCTCCAATGGCTCTTTTTGCTGCACTTGATCCATCGTACGCTTTCCAAGTGTATCCGTAGTCTACACTCACGGTAAGATAAGACTGGTTAGTAGCCGCATAAATAACACGTCCATCACAAGAACAGGCCAGATTTTTACTATTACCAGGAACTCCCATGCTAGCTGTAGTGTGCGTAGTGAAGGTTGCTCCACTGTCTCGTGAAATGTATAAAGCACCGCCGGTGTTATAAATTATCATATTACCGTTTCTACTTATAGTCGCACTCCCGGCTGCACCGAATCCAATAGTAGACCAGGTTACTCCTCTATTTCTACTTATCCATAAGTTATTACCGGCTCCAGCTACCATAATATTTCCATCTCCAGATATACCAACTGGACCATATGCAACTTGTGGGGGGAAATTTGAAGTACCGTCGCTTATAAACGTAAATCCAGTTGCACCGTTATCTCTATTAACGTAAATTCCATAGTTACTACCCATAATAGTAACACCTCCATCTGAAGATGTAGCAAGTGCATATATGAATGTACCAGCTCCTCCAGCAGTCTGTAGAGACCCATATGTCCAAATTCTGTTCTCAGGAGGAACAGGACACACAGGCAAGTTTACGAACTTATTGGAGATTAAAGAATTCGCTACGAATCCAACACCTCTATAGAGAGGAAAATAGTTGGTATAACTCGAAACAGCCCGACCTTTGCGCGCAACAATGGCAGAGTTGCCAGTTTGAGCGACCACCATCTTTTTCATACCGACAAAACTGGAATAATCGGGAACGTTAGGCATTCCTTTTACGTTTAAAGAAAGAAGGTTTCTTCCAGTCAAGGAATAAATGGAACTCACGTATGCCACGATTGTAGTTCTTGCAGCTATGGTCTTCGTTCTATCTGGAATGGTTGGTTATCTCTACTGGCAGCAGACTCGTATTCTCCAGAATATCCAGTCTCTTGCTATCGTTGTTTCTACTCAGCTAGCTCCTCCAGCGCTTCCTGAGCCGGAGCCCGAGCCTGAGCCTGAGCAGGAGCAGGAGGAAGATGAGGAGGATGATCGGGTTTCTGTTAAGGATGAAGTCGAACATGTTGATGGCCCGCCTGCTCCTGCGGAGTCTAAGACTGACGACATTGATGATCTGGATTCTAAGACGGCTGTTCAGCTTCGTGATATGCTCACGAAGAAGGGCATTCCGTTTGGCAAGCGCGATGCCAAGCCGGTTCTTATTCAGCTACTAAAAGCGACCGCTTAAAATAATGAAGTTCAAGAATCAATTTCTTGATAAGTTAGCCGGTTCATATGACAAAATAGTTGTTTTTGACTGTGAATTCTGGCATGTTTATGGAAGTGAAGGTTATATACCTTTACAGAATCTACCCAATGAGTTTTTCATGCCACGTGAAGTTGGAGGATTTGTTTTGACTCGTTCGGTAGATGGTCAGTGGATTTATAAGAAAGAGTTCTTTGCAACCCTCTATCCTCCGAAGGGAAAAGATGTTTCATATGTATCTTCTGCGTTTTCATATGTCTCTAAAAAGACGGCAGAAAAGATGGACCAATATCAGTCTCTTCTTAAAGTTCCTTGGTCTGCAGCCTACTTAAGAGCTATTCCAGAAGAACTTCGTCAAGTGTACAAAGAAGGTATTGAAACGTACCTAGAAGATCCAAATATTCAGAAAGCACATAAACCTCCTTCTTGGATTAAGACATTCTTACAGGATTACAGCGATGCTCTAGTTATCGTAAAGGGAACAAGCGATATTGAATCCATGCAAAATGCTTGCAAATTTCACGGAATTGAATACAAACATCCTAAGAAAGTCTATGATATTGCAGAATGGAATCTTACGAGTCGTAAGAAGTGTGGAACTGCAAAGTTAGAAGGTACGTATGAATGTATAGTTGATAAATTAGATCCAGAAACCGCTCAGTTAAAGAAAATACTTCCATTAGGAGAAGCCCATGATCCTTCTTCGGATGCAGCAATGACTTTAATCGTTGCCCTGTATATAATCCAGATATCTACAAAATGAGGCTCGTATCATTTGATGTTGGTCTCAGAAACTTAGCAGTTTGCATAATGGACGGTACAAATCGCTCAAATCTCAAGATTAAATATTGGGATTTAATCGATGTTATGGCAGAATCAGCTGGTCATGATAAAGCGAAATGCTTCAAATGCAAAAAACCAGCAAATTGGAAGAAGCATTCTGAAGAAGTTTTTAGTTGTGGGGCACACAAACCCAAAACTGGAAAACCTCCTACTAAATCAGCTCTGAATAAGAAGACTCTTGAAGAACTTAAAGTAGAAGCTTCTTCTCATAATTTAGGTGGATCTACCAAGAAAGATTGTGTGAATGCTCTCTATGATCATTATCGTAAGAATGTATGGGAACGCTGTGTTCAGTCTATTAAGAATACATCTGTAGTTGATCTTGCTGAACCAATTGCAAAGTGTCTAGAAGCTAGACGAAATGTTTGGAGAGATGCAGATCTTATTGCTTTTGAGCAACAACCTGATAAGCGAATGTTATGTGTCCAAGGTATGATGCATATGTGGTTTGTTTCTGCTGGTTTTAAATGCAAGGGTGTGTCTGCTACTCATAAGCTGACCAACATTATTACGGTTGAAGATGCTACTAAAACCTATAAAGGCCGTAAGAAGACAGGTATTGTTCACGCCGCTCAACTTGTTCCTGCAGGATGGAAGGATTATATGATGAAACACCCTAAGAAAGACGATTTAGCTGATTGTTTTCTGCAAGGATTGTGGGTTATGGAGAACACTAAGATTTAAGTAAACACTTAATTATTCATTTAATGGATGGAATATCGTTTATAGTTCGAGTAAGAGACGAGGAAGCTACTCTAGAAGAATCTATTCGCTCTTTATTTGCTCTAACAATTCCTTATGAGATTGTAATTATTCTCCATCTTTGTACAGATTCATCCAAACAAATAGCCGAACGACTTGCATCTGAGAATCCTAATATTCGTGTTTTAGAGTATAATCATCCTATTTCAAGAGCAGGATATGAAACTTTGTGTACTGACGAAAATTCACCGCACAGTATTGTGAATTATTATAACTGGTGTTTTTCGCAGGGAAAATGTATTTGGAGATTTAAGTGGGATGCTGATTTTATCGCGAGTCCTGAGTTTATTCAATACCTAAATTGGATAGCGTGGGGAAAGTATCCTTCAAATTGTGAGATCTTTTTCCCTGCAATTTCTGAAGATGCAGAAAATAGTGAGAGATATTTGTTTACTGGAAACTTCACATACAAGAAGTACATATTCTGGGAGGCGATGTATATGGAAGGAAAGACTCTTAGAATGTTTCCAGACAAAGTCCCAATCTATCATAAATCAGCTCTAAAAAATAAGAAAAAGTATTGGGAACATATTCCTTGGTTTTTAGATCACACGTATCTTGAGAACAATCCTCAATATATAAAAGAAGCTCTTCAAATTCTTAAGAGATACATAAAACTTGTAGAGATTTGTGGACCAGAAGTAAACGGTCAAGCAAGAGCGTCGTGTCCTGATTCAGCTAACATCTTCTATTCAATAAAAGAGAACTATAATAAACTAGTAGAGAATGGAATTTTCCCCGAGAAGTAATGCGTTGTAGTTTTCATAACTGACTGTTGAAATCAAACAAATGGGCGACATCATTGGAGCCGACTTCCTTACAAACCCAAGAATAGCAGAGTCAACTACTGTTGATCTGAAGATTGATGGTCTAGAGACAGTAGATCTTCCGTCTTTTAATCTGGAATCAGAGCCTGCCCCGGCGCCTAAGCTTGTTCCCAATCTTGACTCTGTTGGCCCTATGAAGACGTCAGAGGGTCTTGAGAACCTGAATGCCGAGCAGTTCTTTGGGCCTTCAGCGTCTACCAAGCGTATGTCTGAGGAGAACCTTATGAAGGAGAAGTATGAGATCCTTCGTAAGTTTGAGCGTCTCCAGCGTCTCGGTGTTCCTATGCGCAAGCGCTTTACTCTAGATTCGCCTCTCGATGAGATGAAGCTGGAGCTTGAGTTTATCAAGCGTGAGAAGGCTGCTGATCAGACTATAAAGCAGTTCTGTGATTGGTTTATCACGGGTATGTCTGCTCTTGAGTGGTCTTCTAAGAATGTTCCTCTTATGCGAGCGTTTGGTCTTCAGCTTGATGGTCTTTCTGAGTCTGCGCAGATGAATGTTGGTGATATGGAGGAGGATTTTGAGGAGCTCTATGATCTCTATGGTGAGAAGCTGAAGATGCACCCGCTTGTTCGTATTCCGATTCGTACTTGCATGATGGTCTATATGGTTCACCTAACGAACCAGATGGCTCGGAAGGCGCCTATTCCGAATATTGATGAGATTCTTAAGACGAATCCGGATATTGCTCGTCAGCTTGCTACGGCAGCTATGCAACAGCAGTCATCTAATATGCGGTCAGCTCCTGCTCCCCCGCCTGTAATGCCTCCTCCTCCGTCAGCCAATCCTCTTTCAGGTCTCGCGAGCTTCATGAGTGGAATGGTTCCTCCTCCCCCGCCTCAGGCTACGAGTGTGAGACCGCCCACTGCAGTAAAGCCGGCTATTAAGTACCCGAAGCCTAATCCTCAGCCTCCTTCTGTAGTCAGAGCTCCTCCACCTACTCCCACTCCGCCTCCGGCGCCTGTTCGTGAGATGAAGGGGCCTGCCGTTAATATTGACGAACTTCTGAAGTCCGTGAATGCTAACGTTACGGTTGATTCTAAGAAGGTAAGCATGCCTCCTTCGGCGATGAAGAAGCCTGGAGGTTCTACTGGAAAGAACTCGGTGAAGATTCAGCTATAGATTTAGCATTAGGATCATATGCAGGCGCATCTATCTTTTCAGGAAGACCAGCAGCAGCTCTCATCTTTGCATCGGGGTTCTCCATTCCTTCAGAAGCATAAACAGACTTTCCTCTAAAGAGCCCACTTGCAAGAATTACAAATCCAGCAGTGAGTATGAAAGACACTACAATACTGCGAGTTCCTACAAAACAAGCAGCGAATATGGCAATGCGCCGAAGAAGAATATTTTGACGATATTCTTCATCGTTGGAACTATATTCGTGAACTATAAATCTACTTCCCACATTCACCAGGAGAATCATAATTCCGGTGAAGAGTGTAGATGACTCAAGAGTCTTCAGGTATTCCATTACTTAGAAAGAGGCAAAGTTTTCAACCTTCAGTTTAGTATCTACAGGATTAGACGGTTTGGCAGCAGCCTTCTCGGCTGGCTTTACAGTCTCCGACTTTCCAGCGGTCTGGGGAAGGCGAACATCGCCCTTCTGAAGAAGAGACTTCATAGCACCAGTCACAGCGGGGGGAGGGATTCCATTAGCAGTGGGCTGTTTGGGCTCCTCCTTTTTCTTAGGCGCCTGTTCCTTCGGATCCAGATATTCAGTAACATTCTTGGCAGTCATAATGTAAGCAACTCCCAGGAAAATGCCAACAACTAGACTCTGGTAGACTGTTACATAGAAAATACCGAGCAGAGCCACTGCATGTCCTACGGGGGTCTCAAGCAGGTTAGTGAAGTGAGACGGAGGAGGGTGAGTGAAAAACGCAATATACAGAATAACTAGAACAACCAGTACTAGCTCATTTCGAGAGAGCTTCATTTGTTTGAATAGAGTGGCAATATTTTTCTATGGTCTTTTCAACAAGTGGAATGGCAAGCATAGAAGAAGTCTGGGGGAAACCATTCCCCAAGAAGCACTACAATATGCTATCCAAACATAATGACAAAGAGGAAAAACGCGATCCTGAGAAGGAAGGTCGTGTGTTTCCGACTCCGGTTCACCGTACAAATGCTGCAGTTCAACGTCACAAGAAGACCATAGATGATTTATCTGCTAGTCTTCCTATTGCTACGACGGATGAGGAGGCCGAATCAAATTATGGTCCTGCGAAAGTAGCGCACACACGTGAGAACTTCACTTCTACGAAGGCTGGATATTCAACTCCTTATTACCCCATGGATACCGGTACTGATTTTGCATATGCACCCCCTGCTTTCCAGGAAGCTGCGTACGATATCAAACTAGATAAGATTATGAGAATGATTGAGCAGAATCGTACTGGTTATGAAGCTCCTTCTTCGCAGGATATGATGCTCTATATTTTCACGGGAGTGTTCTTCCTTTTCACGCTGGACACTTTTGTAAATCTTGGAAAACGGATGAAATAAATACAATTTTATTAATCATAATCAAAATGCCGAAGGTAGTAATCTACTTCGAGGTTGACGTTGCTTGCAATGGCAAGGCATGGGGAGAACAGTATGTCAGGCGAATCTCAGATGAAGTTCTCAAATGGTATGAAAATATGGTTGGAGATCATGTAATGTTTGATCATATTGCGGACAATTTGTTTCGCGCGGAATATGATTCAGAGGACATGACTCCTGAGGAAATCGCAGTTGAGAACGAGATGATCGCAGATCCAGACGATGACGGTAATTATCCTCTGGTTATTGAAAATTCTCGTGGAAAGGTTGAATTCCTTGTTATGGGTCACCTTCATGATGACTAGAAGAGTCTAGTCACCTTTATTTTTTTAGTTCCAATGACGAAATTTTGAATTCTGAACGGAGAAAAAGGTTCTAAGACTTCAATTGGACGAGTCTCAGTTTTATACATTTGTTTGAACTCGTCAGTTGAGAATCTCAGATATCTCAGAAAATCTTCCATAGTTCGAAACGTCTTCATCTTTTTCATTGAGATGAAGACGGTTCTTTTTGTTTTTCCCTCCTCAATAGTCACCTTTAAAGCATTATTGGACACACAATTGCCCATTTGTTCTCTAGCAACCAAATAGTCCCGCGTTTCTGTCAGTTATACGAGTCTCGGTACTAGACGCATCATCAAACACGTTTTCTACAGTGATAATTTCAAGAACAAGAGAGTATTCCGCATTTCTGTTAGCAGTCCCATCCGTTGCAAGATTGGCTACTTCTCCGTCACTGGTCCAGTACATAAATCCAGATTTATCTTGCTGGCTGTGGAGACGAGTGACGACATGCAGACGATCTAACCGGCTAATGGGAGGAGTGAAGTGAACAACGTTCTCTTCCTCAGAGTTATCACTGTAGTAGATGTAATATCCAGAGCTAGACTTGATGTTTAGGTTTACAGGAATACGAGCAAAAAAGTTATCAGTATACGTAGACCGCTGAGCAGAAACAGTGGTCTCATCTACCTTGTTAAGTCCTTCAAATTCCATAACAAAATAGCTAGGAACAGGAGTAGCTATCTTCGTGTCGTTTGACCAACCAGCCGATTTTACATTTTGCCCATTTGAATATGTGTGAGTAACAGCTCCTTCAGAAGTCTCATCGAGAAGACGAGGGAATGTGGCTGACTTCAGACGAATGCAAACCACATTCTCATAAGTGCGCGGAAGGTAATACACTACATCTCCATTCGTGTAATACTTTGTAGTGTCCCGATCCGCAGAATCAATTAATAGAGTTTTCTTCACTGCCTTGAGTGACTTAACAGGCCGTGAAGGAGCCACAATGGTTCCGTTGTACTCAAATGCCCGATTCATTTATTATACTTCACTGGGGAAGTTTTACAAGTCTTATTAAACCAACGTTTGGCTTTCACTGACTTTCTCTTTGCATCTTTCACTAAATCAGCATCTGTTGTGTAATGTGTTTTTCCACAAGTTAACATACTATACGCACGAGCATAACCCCATTGTTGCTGAGTAGCTCCTGGACGATGTCCGGTTCTCCAAGCAGCCATTCCGCGGTTGTATGATTGTTTGATTTCAGATAATGGAACTCCAGTTGCTTTTGATGCGGCTTCTAGAGAAGTTGCACCAGGAAAACGTCGTTTCCAGTCTTTTACGTATTTTGAAGTCTTTGTTCGCACTCCCTTATCTGTCTTGAAAGGCCGATAAGCTTTCGGCGTCTTCCATGATAGTTTCGCTCTTTTTGTTAGTTCTTTCTTTCGAAGTGTCTTCTTTTTCTCAGGAAGTCCTGAGAAATACTTACGAGGTAAGTACATTATTTTTAAGCAGTTTTTCTTTTGAGTGAACGCGGTTTTCTACGACGAGTTCCTCCGATAGGCCGACTTCTGAATCTATCTGCTCTACCTTTAGAGAACCCTGTATCGTAAGAATCTTTCATCTCGGCGAGAGCAGTTCTTGCTTTGGTAATAAAATCAACTGTATCAGAAGTTCCAGGAGCCAATCCTTCTACTTTCATATTCAGGGTTCCAAAGTTTACCTCGGCAACGTATGTCTTCTGTTTAGCAGGGTCAGCTTCAGTAGGATCTTTGAATGAATATTTTAGGCTTGAAGTATACTTTGAATTTCCATTATATCCATCTGCTCTTCCAACACCATGAGCATTCTCTTTTATATCAGTGATTTTATCTACGAGTACTTCAAGACCTCTGCGATACCCTTCAGAGTACTTCTGGTATTCTTCATCGGTTGACGATTTCAGGCCGATAAACTTCGTAAACTCAGGTTGCATTCCAAACATTGCACCGGTGTAGAAGATATTCGGAACCTTTGCACCTGATCCGTCAATAAGACCTTTCAGAACGTTATCCTTTCGTACAGATTCATATGCTTTCCGATAAGCATCTGCTACAAGTGTATCGCTATCTCTATAATATTCTGGGTCCATTCCTCTGTTAGGAATCAGACCATCAATCTTACCCTGACGTTCAGCTTCGCCAACTCTGTAGTATCTGTTGTATATTATACGTCTTTGGTCGCTAGGAGAAGGATCTTCAAGCGTTTTCTCGTCTAACATAATAACAGCATACTCGGGATCTCGCACACCCTTAAGTCCATCCGCTTTTCCTTTAAGAATAACATCTCTATAACGTATATCTTCAGTTGATTTACCACGCATACTCAGTCGGACTTCATCGAACGTCTTCTTGTACACATATGCAAGAACAGGATCTTGAGGTAGCTTTGATGGATCTATCATCTTATCATTTTCTAGATCAATGACTGATTTATTGATTGTATCTGAAACGCTTTTCAGTAAAGTTATAACTGCGTCTTTATATCTATCGTCCTTTATACGCTTGTCTGCAATCTCCAATAAGCTTTTGTTATCCGGAGCATCAGTTCTTACTTCATAATCGGCACCTCTACGAATTAGTGACTCAATCACGTCCTTTGTTGAAACAAGCGCTGCAAACTGAATAGGGTTTACTTTGAGTTTGATCTTTGTAGGTCCCGCGCCTCCTACAACTGGTTCATCTTCTTCACTATCAGAATCCTCAGGAATTTTGTATTCAGAGATTTTCATTAAAAGTTCATAAATAGGCTCATCTAGGCAATCTTCTGCAATTTTTGAAATTGGTACAAGTTTTACTGCAGAACCAGATTCATCAACATGTGTAGTTTTAACCATTTTGGTTTCCATATCGTACCCAATCTTTTCAAAGAGAGCGTCAAGTTCATCTGAAAAATGATCTTCAGAAAGCATATCTTCTATGCTATAGTACTTCTCCATGTACTTGAAATGACTTCCCTTGATAATCTTGTAGACATCAGGATACTTGTTCTGACAAACGAGTTTTTCTCCACCGTACTGATCTTTAATGATTCTTCGAAGATGGTCAATGTTAATCTTTGACGCTTTAGTTCTGGAACCTCCTCTTGTTGCTTCGCGCGTTTCGCTATCAATATAAGACGTTCTAACGGCTTCTTTTCTTGACTTGTTATTTTTTAACAAATTAAAGAGTCTATTATGAGAATTCTTAATAAGAGTTATTAAAGGAACTTTTGATAGCTTGGGTATTCTTACAGATATATCAACTTCATCAACAATATCTCTAATTAAAGCCGCAAAAGCACTAATTCGCTTTTTACTATCTATCAATAACGATGCAATTGCTACGCGAATATCTCTTGGAATTATCGCAGTACGAACAATTTCGTTTATTACATCCAATGTTAAAGCATCTTTAATAACCTGTGTTGCTTGATCCACTGTCATAATTGTCACCGGTGGAGGCGGAGGAACTGGAGGGGCAGGGGGAGGCGGAGGCGGAGGAACTGGAGGGGCTACTGGAGGAGCGGGAGGTGTACGAGCTCTTAAAGCGTCTATGATACATCCATCTATTTCCAATACCCTATCCATTTCATCTAATCCCTGAGCTTTAGTATGCGCACTTGCAGCGTTTCTAAGTTCTTCTAATCCTTCACCAGATAGAATACCAGTTTTATCGGACACTACCGACGCATAGACAGGTATGGCTAATATTCTAGATATATAATCGCATAGAGGTATATCTTCGGTTTCATCTACAGAAAGAATAGCAACCGCATGATCTACTCTAGAGATAACTCCAGTTGAAACTAATTTTTGTCTTATACACCTTCTGACAATTGCATTCAATTCCGGGAAAGACATTGTAGGAGGTTTAATTGATTCAGCTTGAGCACGACTTTCATCTTCTAAAACATCAAAGTTAAGTCTTTCAAATAGAGCAGGTTGAGGATTGGCTGTAGTCCACGCTTGTATTCTCGTATTCACATCATTACAAACTTGTTCTTCGAAACTTTGGGTTGGCGGTGGGGGTTGAGCCTTTCTAATGACTCCTATAGGAACATCTAGTTTTTTGATTGAAGAATCAGACTGTAGAGATAAATTCAGTGCTGTACAGTTGTTACTTTGTGCAGTATCAAATCTTCTTTCACTAACTACCCACACATCGTATTCATTTGGATGAATTGACGTATCAGTGATATTTACAAGATCTCCATTATTATAATCGCACTTTAACCCTGTTACTACTTTAATAAGATCAGTTGTAGTTCCGGTATATTTATATGCGGTTATAACATCGAAAGTAGTTAATTTATTCTTGTAAATATCTTCAAGTTTGCCATTAAATGGATTTTTAGCGTCTAACGAATCTATGTATCTAAACCCACTTGGCGTTTTCTTAATACTTACCCAATGTCCAGGAAGATGAACTAAAAATCCGACAAATGTAGACTCATTTAATGCAGTTTGTAAAAGATCTAACGGATTAGGATCTCTGCTTTGTATTTGAGAAAATTCTTCAAATCCAAATAATCTCATACCAGCATTTAACACTGCTACATGATAGTTTTCATTATCAGGACATGCTGGAGTTTCTCCTTTTAAATAATCTGATTTTGTTTCCAGATATCTGCAAACGGTTTGAAGTGCCACAGGAGGATTAGGTAATTCCTCAATAGAAGTAATATCTAGACGAGGATTATACTCTTTTATAAAGTTTACTCCACCAAGTAAATTATTCAGAGCGTGTCTACCACATCCGAGAGAAGAGCTTTCTTGTTTTTCTAGGAAATCTAACTCTGCAGTAACAATTGCTGGAGCTGGGTTGTCATGTTTAAATGTTCCAGTTGTTGGGGGAGGAGGGGGTTTTGTAATCGCAAACTCTATCTTCTCTCCCGTATCTTTTCTAATCTTATCTAAACATACATTTAGCTCATCTTCTGTCATCTTTCTAAGAATAACTTTCTTCTCATCGTGTCTTATTTTTGTCTTATCTTTCACAGTTTTTAACCAAGTCGTTACATCATCACATTTATCGGAAACTGGTGCAGGTCCAGAACAATTCTCCTTGAACCCAGAGTTCTTATCAACATAAACGCAAATAGTAAGGTCTTTATCGTTGAGATTTATCTTTCCTTTTCTAAGAATGTCAACTACATTACGAATATTGCCTCCAGCTAAACCAGCGGCGCGTATCTCTGTAAAAAGTTCAGGAACTTTGGATTCTTCATCAACGTAACCTTCGAATTTAGGATCTGTAGGTTTCTTTTCTTCTTTGGGGGTTTTAGTGAGGAAATCTACTATTTTTAAAGGATCCTTTACAAATTCTTTAAGACGACCCACAAGTTCCTTTATCTTATTTTCAGTTCTCTGATTATCTGGAATATTGTTTATATAAGTATCAAGTTGAGGAGAGACAATTGCATAATTTGCTTTATCTTTATCATCGGTTAGAGAATTCTTATAGATGTCTCTGGCGCTAGACCATTTGTTCCAAAAATCATCCTTTTTAAGTGGCCCGCTAGCCATTATTCTTTCCTGTCATAAAAAAGATCTAATGAATTGACACCGATGACATAGCCACGTCCAAATCTTCCTCCATTTGAAGGATTTCGCACATTTTGATAAGGTTAATATTCAACTTAAGATAATCTGGAATATCAATCCATCCATCTTCGTCTAGACGTTCAATAATCCATTTCAGGAGCAATTCAGTCTCATCGGCCAATTTTCTGAACTCTGAATCTTCAACTTCAAGATTTGTAGATGAAATTTCATTGAACAGGTCATAGTATTTGGCAATATATCCGGCGTGCTCACGTGTCCAATCTTCGGTAATTCGCCCTCCCGCTTGAATGTACTGTACAGTATTCTTCAGGCGAAGGTAATTGCGATAAGGGTCGTCGTACGCCATTTTGTCTGATATTTATTAATTTACCAATCTTAAATCCATTTTAAACAGTGACAACTGAGTATACCATCCATACAGTGAGAGCAGCAACAAGCTGAGCTAGTATATACATTATAGCCTTACCCTGACCTATCTTGCCAGAAGCAAGAGCCCAAGCAGTTATAGCAGGATTGAAATGGCCTCCAGAAATCTTACCTCCAAGACCAATTGCAACTGCAAGTGCAGCAACTACAAAGATAGGATTTCCTCCAAAAGCAACAGCTCCAATTAAAAGTGCTGTTCCGAGATATTCGACAAACGTCGGTCCATACATTTGTTTCTATAACATAAATGAAATATTTAGTTGTTAAAGCATGGTTGGGATTTGGTGATCGTCTAGAGTCACTTAAAATGGCAGTTGATTTTGCTATTAAGAAAAATCTTCAAATTTATGTGGATTGGTCAGATTCTATGTGGACGCATGGAAGTGAGGATTTTTACACGTATTTTAAACTCATCAATATGCCAGTTCTGAATTCTCTAGACGATATTCCTGAAGACGCCACTGTATATCCAGAATACTGGCAAGGACGTATTAAAGATAAGATAACAGCAGAACTAACTACAAAAACTCATGAATATAAGTTAGATCTAGGTCTTCTGGATAAAGATTATCCGGCAGATGTTGTAGTTTTCTCAAGCCTTGGAACTCGTGCTCTTTATCCGGATTCTAGCTTTTTTGCTAAAGTGTTTCGTGTAGTTGATTACCGTGTGATTTCGAAAGTTAATTCTCGTAGATCACGATTTGATATTGCGAATTCTTGGGGAATTCATATTCGTGGAACCGATCGTCTTCGCCCTAACAAGAGAATGATAAGTCTTCAGTCTATAGTTTCTCTCGTAACCACGTATGGAGGTATGAATAGAAAACTGACAGTTGTTTCAGATGACAAGGAGCAACTTGAAATTTGGAGACGATATTATCCGGATTCATTCGTAGCAAGTGAGTTATCAGTAGCACAGTCATCTCTTGCTGGAAATCATAATCTTCCAAAGGATGCTCTTAAAAATACGAAGGACGAAATGACTGTAGATATGTTAGCTGATTTCTTTACATTAGCTCTCACCGACCGTATATTTACGACTTGCAAAGATAGTCGGTTTACGCAGGAAGCCCGTCGCTTACATCCTCACGTAAATGTTATATTAGGACAATGAACCGTGTTGAGGAGTGTATCCATATTATGAGACAAGTTCAGGAATTAGGTATTCCTACAGAGTATCCTCCATTGAAAGAACTCTCTGCAAGATTGAGTGATTATATTAAAACAGGGGATCCGTGGGCTGGAAAGATCAAGTTTGAAGCGTATAATAGAGTTGCTGAGGTCGTATTACCTCGTAGACCAGATAGACATATTATTGTTATTTTAAAGGTACTGCACTAGAATAGCGTTCATTTGAGGGTTTTAAGTAATTCTCCTTCGCAAGTTCCAACAGGCGCCGAGTCTCTTGTAGATCGGCTAGGGCCCGATCAATTGATTTTTCAGTAAGAAAATTGGACTCTGCCCGAGTCAAATGAGTGATCATTGACCGAACTTGCAGATGTGCTTTTGAAAGGAGAATACCCGCAGAAATTTTACTCATATCAAACAGTTAGAATAATTTTTATTGAAAACGAATTCCAATGAGGAATGACCGTGACAACTTAAAAGGAAAAATGGAGGGTGAATGGTTCACTGTTACAAAGAATGGGAAGAAGAAGGCAGTCGTGCCTCCTCCTCCCGTAGCTCCAGTTGTAGAGTATGATAAGTATGGTTGTGATATTTGCGATGAGCAGAAGAAAACTGATAACGTTCTGAATTCAATGGTAAATCAACTTGCAAGCAAGGATGCTCATATGTATGCCATGGCTGAGGCTTCGAAAGAAGATACTGAAAAGATGCCGTGGGTTGACTGGTATCTCTATTATTTCCGAGTAATTTATGAGTATGAGCGAAAGCGTCACTATAGGTATCAGTCAGAGATTCTTCTAGACCGAATCCTGCTTCAGTATGAAAAAAGCAATCGTATTTGCTGTTATCATTCTGAGAATATTGGATGGCTCCATGATGGACATCATGAAAAGTGTCAGAAAGAGGTGAAGGAACGATTTCATGCCTATCCTTGGCCTAATCGTAAGATGTTTGAAGATCGTTGGTAAAAAAATGATTGCAAGTCATCTTTCCCGTATACTAAGCAGTGGCCAACCACTTAATACCTTGATTTTTAAGTTAAACCCCAACTGTGTTTTCGTCCATTCAAACCCTAATTTCCCCTCCTCCAAATTAGACCATTGTAGACCTGCTACAAAACCTTCCGTTCTACTGTCCGGCACCAGCTGAAGAGCTCCTCCTACGCTCTTCAGATTGGATTAATATCCTCTCCTGCTCATTAACGATTCAGTTGTTCGGTGAAATGCCCCTCCTTTCGCATTTCACTATGTTTCGCATCTTTCTAGACTCCTCAAAGCCTGTCATACCGAAACTCTACTTCTACCATTGAGGTAGTAGAATCCAGAGATTGTATTTTTAGTCCGCTGATTCCTCTCTGGCGCTATGCCATATCAGTCATCTGGGAGAACTTACTCATACTTCTCTGAAATATCCAGATTTGATT
>JACCDP010007540.1_pt1 | contig 18865 bp, 15 predicted proteins | sample 7445841 | NCBI WGS metagenome assembly JACCDP01 (sample SAMN15323441, study PRJNA562643) | freshwater metagenome | isolation source: river surface water | place: USA:Blue River Watershed | collected 2017-08-17
AGCGCCCATCCGTGAACGTTATTACGGGAATGATTAAGGCGAATTTCCCCGCCCGCATTGCCTTCCGTGTTCTTTCAAAAATCGATTCAAGAACTATATTGGACAGTTCAGGCGCCGATCAACTGATTGGACGAGGAGACATGCTGATTTCTACAGGTTCTGATATGATTCGTCTACAATGCGGATTCGTTGACACCCCAGAAGTCGAAGAAATCTGCGAATTCGTAGGAAACCAACGTGCCTATCCTAGCGCGTTTCTACTGCCCGAATACGTACCAGAAGGAGGCGAAGGCGGAGGAGATTTTGAAATGGACGAAATTGACCCCATGTTTGTGGATTCAGCACGGATCGTTGTGACCAACCAACAGGGGTCGGCGTCCTTGTTGCAGCGTAAACTGAAACTTGGCTACAACAGGGCAGGAAGAATTGTTGACCAACTTGAAGCCATGGGAATCATTGGCTCCTTCCAAGGAAGTAAGGCACGCGAAGTTCTGTTCTCGGATTTGGAGTCCTTGGACGAATTTCTTAGAACCAAAGGATTGCTTTAAATTTAACCGCGCATTGCTTAAATTTAACGCCTGTATTCGACGATGAAATCCCTCCTTTTTATTGCCCTGCTTTTCATTGGCGGGGATTGTTTTGGTCAACTTGTTACCATCCCTTCGCCATTAAATAACCTGTATCATTCGGGAAATGATTTCTCAAGGCATCATGAAGTGATTCGTTTTTTCGAAACGCTTCAAAACTTGTATCCCAACCGTGTTAAACTGCAAACCTATGGATATACCATCGAAGGACGACCGCTGATGCTCGTATTTTTGGCTTCGGAAAAAAACCTCGAGAACCTGGAAACAATACGCATGCAGCATCTTTCAGGAGATAAATCCGAGCAAACTTCAATCGTTTGGTTGAGTTACAATGTCCATGGCAACGAAAGTTGCGGTACCGAGGCCGCCATGGAAACCGCTTATCGCTTGGTTACCACGGAGTCTAAACTTCTGGAAAAATCGCTGGTTATCATGGATCCCTGCCTCAATCCCGATGGCCGCGACCGATATGTAAATTACTTCAAGCAATACCACAATACAAGCGGTCAGCTGCATGCGCAAAGTGCAGAACACGATGAAATTTGGCCGGGAGGGCGTCCCAATCATTACTTATTCGATTTAAACCGTGATTGGGCATGGTTAACGCAAGTAGAATCGCAACAGCGTTTGAAGGCGTATAACCGATGGTTACCCCATGTGCACGTGGACTTTCATGAACAAGGAATGAACGAACCCTATTACTTTCCACCTGCTGCGGAGCCCTATCATGAAGTGATTACCGAATGGCAACGAACTTTTCAAACCCACATCGGAAAGCACCACGCGAAATATTTCGATAAAAATGGATGGCTCTATTTTTCCAAAGAGGTATTTGATCTTCTGTACCCATCGTACGGCGACACCTATCCCACATTTAATGGAGCAATAGGCATGACCTATGAACAAGGGGGGTCGGGAAGAGCAGGACTAGGAGTAATTACGGGGATTGGCGATACCCTTACCCTAAAAGAACGAATCGAACACCATGTTGTCGCTGGAATTTCCACCGTTGAAACCACCAACGACCATCACCAAAAATTAATCGATGAATTTCAAAAGTATTCTACCCAATCGTTAGAACGCAAAGGTCAATCCTACGTATTAGACGGGGCTTCGCCTAACCTACCGTCCTTGCTTCAATTGCTCGATCAGCATCAGATTCAATACAGCGTTGCTGGAGAAAATGAATCCATGGATGTAAAGGGATTCGACTATTTCAGAAATGCCGAAAGTACGCGTGAGATCAAAAAAAACGACGTCGTCATAACTACCAACCAAACCAAAGGGAACCTTGTGAACGTTTTATTCGAACAAAAAACTAAATTGAGTGACTCACTGACGTACGATATAACAGCGTGGTCCCTTCCTTACGCCTATGGCATTCCTTGCATCAAGAGCAATAAATCCGTCGTTGTTTCGGGACAAAAAAACAGCGTCCATTTTCTAATGCAACCCTTGCAAGAAGAACCCTATGCGTATGCAATTCCATGGAATAGCCTCAACAGCGTGAGAATTTTAAATGCCTTGATGGACAGCGGAATACGCGTTTCGGTGACGGAAAAAGAAATTACTGCCGCGGAAGGTGTTTTCAAGCGGGGAACCCTTTTTGCTCTAAAAGCTGAAAACAACGGAAAATCCTTAATGAACATTGTACCCAGCATCTTGAATACCTTCAATGAGAAGGGTACGGCCATCTTCTCAGGTTGGGCGAATGAAGGAACCGACTTAGGATCCGCCAGCATGAAGAGCATCCAAAAACCGAGGGTTGGCCTTTTGTTCTCAAATGAAAGCTCGTCCTTGTCCGTAGGTGAGATTTGGCACTTCTTAGACCATCAACTAGGTATAGAACATCAATTAATCCGATGCGAGGGAAACCAAGCGATTTCACTGAGTCAGTTGGATGTGGTATTTGTCCCAGAAGGTTATCAAGGTCAACAGACCGAGAATTTAAAACAATGGATCAGTCAAGGAGGGACATGCATCGTATTGGGTTCCGGGGCCGCCAATTTCATGGAGGCGGATTTCGGGATGAAGGTTACCGAAGAAACACCGCCTATTTTTTCGAGGGATTTGGGCAATTATGGAAACATGGAACGATCCAGCATCAGCGAATCCATCATTGGAGCAATTTACCGATGCGAGATGGATACCACACATCCGCTTTCTTTTGGTTACCAAGAACCCTATTTTACCCTGCGGCTTGCAGCTGATATCTACCCATTTCAAGGTACCATCGTTCAAAAAATCCAAGATAAAAATGCATGGATCGCAGGTTTTTCCGGGTACAAAGTAAAGTACCAGCAGCAAGGTGCCGTAACCGTTGGAACCCACGCCGTTGGTTCAGGAAAAATCGTTTATTTCTTTGATAACCCCCTGTTCCGAGGATTTTGGACCAATGGCAAATTGCAAGTGGCCAATGCAATGTATTTCATGCGTTGAGTCATTTGAGTCATTCCGCTGAATACTGTATTATTTGCCTATCTTTGTCGACCAATTAAGTAAATTATGAAACTTGTCTCTTGGGTGTTGTTAAGCGTTATCCTACTTACTGCTTGTGGTAATAAGGAATCCCAATATACCGTCAATTTCGCCAACGAAAAAGATAAATTATCCTACGTGTTGGGCGCCATGAACGCCAAAACCATTTCGGATTCGAAAACAGAATCTTTTGAGAAATTAGATAAGGAAGAAATAATCAACGGGTTCAATGCCAATTTAGCGGGAACGCCCGCACAAGAATGTTTAAGTACCTTGCAGCGCCTTTTTGGACCTACGTACCAGGACTTTAATCCTAGTTATTTGAAAGAAGGCTCCTTGTGCATGGGTAAATTGACAGGATACGCATTCTTTTACGACATTCGAAAACTGGGTGCCCTCGACAGGGTAAACTTTAAAATGGTGAAAAAGGGTTTCGAAGACGGATTGTATAAAAGAGACACTTCCGTTCTAAAATTGAATTCGATGCGGTTTATCATGTCTGAGTTTATTACGGGGTTGAATGTTGAGAACGGAAATAAAATGCTAACGAAGGCAAAAGCTATCCCCGGTGTTCAAACCTTTGAAAATGGAATCGTAATGGAAACCATTCAAGCAGGAAAGGGACCGAATCCCGGTCCAACGGATGACGTTAAGGTGCATTACATTCTTACCTCATCGCTGGGAGACACGATACAAAGTTCCTATCAAGGAGATGGCAAAGGAAACGTTGAACCGGTGCCTTTAGCGCTGAACGGAGGGGTAATTCCAGGGTGGTCTTTTGCCATACCGAAAATGAAAGTTGGAGGTAAATATCGAATCTACATTCCATGGAATCTGGCCTATGGTGAACAACAAGGTAAAGAATCCTTGTGTTTTATGGTTGAACTTTTAGAGCGGGGTGCAGAAGGCAGTTTTACTAAATCATTAAAAACCAATCCATAAATGCGTTCTTACCTCTCCTTACTCTGTTGCCTCGTGTGGTTGATTTCGTGCAATGAAAAAATCGATCTAATAGGGGATTACAAAGAAACCGCGGTCGTATACGGCCTCTTGGATCAAAGCGATAGCCTTCATTACATTAAAATAACTCGTGCATTTATAGGGCCGGGAAATGCTGTCAACATTGCGAAAATTCCGGACTCAAGTTATTTTCAAAACGTTGACGCCCGAATCAAGGAATTTGTGGGGGGAGACCTAAAACGTACTTGGATCCTCAAGGATACCGTTGTTTCGGGTAAAAACAGCAACGGTGCGTTTTATGCACCGGATCAAAAAGTCTATTATTTCAAAACCTTAACCACGGGTAACAACGGTGCTCAACAAGGACCCCCTTTAGCCTTAAGTTCTTCCTTAAACGTCAACGCCACGTACAAACTTGAAATTAACATTGATAATGGTAAGTTTCTCGTAGAAGGAACCACTAATTTGGTGAATGGATTGACTTCACCTTCTAATACACAGAATTTCACCTTCAAATTTGCGGGAAATCCTGGCGAATACCTGAGCGGAGGCGTTGCAGCGGTAAATACTTTTGGCAATGCCTACGTGGTAAATACCCAACTTAACGTGTTGTACAACGAATACATCGGAGTGAATGCCACCCAAAACTCGTTTACCTGGAACCTAGGAGAACGATCCATCCTGCCAGGAGAATCCACTACTTTTACCACGAATGGTAAAACGTTTTACGAAAACATGAAAAACGATGTCACCAACGACCCACTGATTGACCGTCGTACGCTGGAAGGCATCGAATTTGTTATCACCGGTGGGCATGAAGAACTGTACAATTACATGGTGGTCAATGCCCCAAGTTCGTCCTTATCGCAAAGTAAACCAACTTACACCAACCTTACCGTGAGCAACGACAAACGCGTAGTGGGTATTTTCTCTTCTCGTCAAACCTTAAAATTTTACCGTCCCTTCTTCACCAATGCAGCTCAAGCTTTTGTACGAGCCATTGATAAAAAATCTACGAAAGAATTGTGTCAAGGCCCCATTACGGGCCTCTTGTACTTCTGCTCCAACCACCCGGGTGACAACGTGGTGAATCAAGAGGAGCCCTATGCTTGTCAGTAAACATTGCGAATGAATGAACGAGCAACTTGGTTTGTTGATTTAATCTTACCCGTTCCCATAAGGAACTTGTTTACCTATAGAGTTCCATTTGAATTGAATGACACGGTCTTCATAGGACAACGCGTAATCGTCCCTTTCGGTGGAAAAAAACGAATAACCGGAGTAATTGCGAACCTTCACAATACCGCACCCTCCCATTATACCGCCAAATATGTTGACTATCTATTGGATGAACAACCCATCATTTCCGAGCAACAAATCCAATTTTGGAAATGGATTTCCGATTATTATTTAGCGCCCATTGGAGATGTGATGTCGGCGGCGCTCCCTGCTAACTTTAAGCTTGCAAGTGAAACCGTTGTTCTCATTCATCCAGATTACGATGGAGACATGGGACAACTTTCTGCAAAAGAGGAGCTTATCCTAAGTGCACTTGCGGAACGGGAGAAAATAGAACTGAACGAATTAGCCGAAATTGCCGAAACAAATGCCATAGCGCTCTTGGTTAAAAAAATGATCGAAAAAGGCCTGGTCATTACCCAAGAGGAAATCAATCAACGTTATACCCCAAAAACCAAAACTTTCATTCGAATTAATCCCGAAATCAATGAAGAGTCCATGGCTCAAATCTTGGACGAGATGGCCGCTAACAGTCGATTAAAAGGGTCTTTCGATGCCTTGCTTAGAATTCTACAACGCACCAAAGAATCGAGCATCTCGGGGGGCTATATGGATAAAAAAAAGTTGCTGGAAAACGACATTTCAACCTCCACGCTGAAAACCTTAGAGAAAAAAGGCATCATACTTCACGAAAAACTTCAAATTGATCGTTTTGGTGGAGAGGGTCATGCGCTGGCTCCTTTCCCCCAACTAACCGATGCTCAACAAACCGCCTTGCATTCAATTGAGAAAAGTTGGGAAACGACCAACATCACCCTATTGCATGGAATAACCGGATCTGGAAAAACAGAAATCTACATGCACCTGATTCAATCTTTTTTAGATCTGGGCAAACAAGTGCTTTTCTTAATTCCTGAAATTGCCTTAACCACGCAGCTCATTTCGCGATTACGGAAGTACTTTGGCGAATTGGTGGGTGTTTATCATTCGAAATTCAATCAAAACGAACGTGTTGAAATTTGGCAACATGTACAGGCCAATCAATCGGATAAATTCAGGGTAATTGTGGGTGCTAGATCATCGATTTTTTTACCCTTCAAAAACCTTGGTTTAGTCATTGTGGACGAAGAACACGAAGGCACGTATAAGCAAAGTGACCCTTCTCCGCGTTACCATGGGCGTGACGCTGCGATTTACCTAGCGAGAACCTTTGGTGCCAACGTCCTATTGGGTTCAGCGACCCCTTCATTGGAAAGCTACCAAAATTCAAATGACGGCAAATACGGATTAGTTCACCTTCAAGAACGATTCCTCGGAATGGAACTTCCCTCGTTTTTAATGGCCAACCTCATCAAAGAAAAGGAGGCAAAAACGATGGTTTCCCATTTTAGTTCGACACTGCTCGAGGAAATCACCACTACCTTGGCCCAAAAAGAACAGGTCATCCTATTTCAAAATAGGCGAGGTTACACCCCCTATTGGACTTGCGAGGTATGCAGTTGGATACCAAAATGCCAACAATGCGATGTTTCACTCACCTACCATTTAAGCTCGAATTTATTGAAATGCCATTATTGTGGATTTTCATCTGCACCGATGGGCAGCTGCGGTGCCTGCGGAAGCAACAAAATAAAAATGCAAGGTTTCGGGACGGAAAAAATCGAAGACGAATTACAACCCTTGTTCCCGGGAGCACGCATAGAGCGCATGGATTTTGACACAACGCGTTCGAAAAGCAGATATTCTGAAATCCTGCAGGCATTCGAAGATCGACATATTGACATCTTAGTCGGAACTCAAATGCTCGCAAAAGGGTTGGATTTCGATCATGTTGGTCTTGTAGGTATCTTGGACGCAGAGCAGTTGCTGAACGCACCAAATTTCAGAGCCTATGAACGAGGATTTCAATTAATGACCCAAGTTTCGGGAAGGGCTGGCCGCAAACACAAGCGAGGTAAAGTGGTCATACAAACGCGAAATCCGGAGCATTGGATATTGCAGCTGGTGGTCGAAAATGGAACACTCTCCTTTATAGAGCAAGAACTACAGGAACGATTGAATTTTCATTATCCTCCTTTTTACAAGCTGATCAATGTTAACCTAAAACACGAGGAAGAAGCGTTACTGGTTAACGCAGCGCATCATTTATCCAATGCCCTAAAAAAAACGCTACATGAACGGGTTATTGGCCCTGAATTCCCTTTAATCAAACGCCTGCAAGGAAAATACCAACAGGAGATAAAAATTAAGTATGAAAAAACCTTATCCGATAAAAAAATTAAGGAGCACCTTCTGGCACTCCTTAATCAATTTTACGAAAACACGCGTTTCAAAAAAATTAAAATCAGTGTAGACGTAGATCCATATTAACCCAAATAACTTTTCAACGCTTTATTTTTCGAGGTATGTTTCAACCGACGGATTGCTTTCTCCTTGATCTGTCGAACCCTTTCTCGAGTCAAGTCGAATTTATCGCCAATTTCCTCTAACGACATGGCTGGCTTACCGTCCAAACCGTAAAACATGCAGATGACTTCGCTCTCCCGAGGGGTAAGCGTCAACAACGAGTGCTTAATGTCGGTTCGCAGCGATTCCAATGTTAAATTGGTCTCGGGAGTTATCATTCCTTCACCGCTCATAACATCGTACATGTTGGAAGAAGATTCATCGCCCTCTACCAAAGGCGCATCCATGGAGACGTGTCGTCCGTTTTGAGCAAGGGACTGTTTTACCTCGTCCATGCTGCAATTTAAAAATTCAGCCAATTCCTCTGCGGAAGGTGGTCGTTCGAATTTCTGTTCTAACTCCGAAAATGCTCGGTTGATTTTATTGATGTTACCGATTTTATTAAGGGGTAATCGTACAATCCTCGCTTGCTCGGCCAACGCTTGTAAAATGGATTGTCGAATCCACCAAACGGCGTAAGAAATGAATTTAAAGCCTCGTGTTTCATCGAATCGCTCTGCGGCTTTAATCAACCCTAAATTTCCTTCGTTAATCAAATCCGGAAGCGCTAGCCCTTGGTTCTGATATTGTTTCGAAACGGAAACAACAAAACGTAAATTTGCTTTGGTTAGACGCTCCAAAGCGGCTCGATCGCCTTCCCTAATTTTTCTCGCGAGTTCTACCTCTTCATCTGCGGTAATTAACTCCACTCTACCAATTTCTTGTAGGTACTTATCCAAAGATGCTGTCTCCCGATTCGTAACCTGCTTTGCAATTTTCAGCTGCCTCATAGTTTATTTTTAGTGAATTGTGTCCACCCTTAACGCACAAACATCAAAAAGGTTAGCGTTTATTGGGTAAAAAAATGAAAAAAAAGAAAAGAGGCGCTATTTACGGTACCCCAAACTGTGCCTCACCCTCGACAAAACACCCTCCGCAACGTCTTTTGCTCTAGCGGCACCCGACACTAAAATGTGTTCTACTTCTGATGTGTTGCTCATGTAATAGGTGTAATTGGCTCGTTCCTTTTGAAATTTATGTAAAATTAATTCAAATAACGCCTGTTTAGCATGACCGTAACCGTAACCTCCCGCCAAATAATTTTGCCGCATTTGCAACACCTCTTTTTCCTCAGCAAGGAGGGAGTATAAATTAAAAACATTGCAAGTATCCGGATTTTTGGGCGCTTCAAGGGGCGTGCTATCGGAAGCAATGGCCATGATCCGTTTCCGTAATGCCTTCTCCTCTTCAAAAACATCAATGGTGTTATTCCGAGACTTACTCATTTTGTGACCATCCGTGCCTGGGATGAGCATCACAGTTTCATCAATTTTCTCAGAGGGTAACACAAATACCTCTCCCATTTTTGCGTTAAATCTTGAGGCAACATCTCGGGTAAACTCAAGGTGCTGAAGTTGGTCCTTTCCAACAGGAACGCATTCAGCATCGTACAACAAAATATCTGCCGCCATGAGCATTGGGTAGGTAAAAAGTCCACCATTTACATCCTCTAAACGATCGGCTTTATCCTTGAAGCTGTGTGCCAGGGTTAAGCGTTGATAGGGAAAAAAGGCGAGCAGGTACCACATCAATTCACCTACTTGAGGCACATCGCTTTGGCGATAAAACACCGATTTTTGAGGATCAAGACCAAAGGCAAGCCAAGCAGCCGCGGTGGAATAGTTATTGTTTCGCAACAACTCTGCATCTTTGATCTGGGTCAAGGCATGCCAATCCGCAATAAAATAAAAAGAATCGTTTGTTGATGCTTTTGACAGTTCAATCGCAGGAATTATTGCACCTAAAATGTTACCCAAATGGGGTGTTCCTGTGCTTTGAATGCCAGTTAGTATTCGAGGCATAATGTAAGTATGCACAAAAATAACAAACTTAGCACAAAGAAGCCCCAGGAATTGCTTAAATTTGAAAATGCGCTATTTCTTGGGATCGTTATCCTTGTTGTGGAAGGTATATATTGCCCTTGTTTTCTTCTTTTGGGCGATTGTACTTTTTCCATTTTTCATTGCCATAGTTTCGTTCAAGAAAACTAAAAAATACGGATTCAATATCTTCATCTTTTGGAGTTATGCTTTTCGCTTTTTTTGCATATATCCCATTCGAAAAGTCTTGCACGCACCATTACCTGAGGGACCTTACATTATTGTCGCCAACCATACCTCCTACCTTGACATTTTCTTTATGTATTCGATTTTACCCAAATATCCCTTCATGTTCATGGGTAAAAGTGAGATTTTAAAATATCCCATTGTTCGAACTTACTTCAAAAACATGAACGTACCTGTAGACCGATCCAACAAATCAAGGTCAACCCGTGCCTTCATGGGCGCACTAAAAGCCTACCGAGATGGTTACGCACTGGCCATCTTTCCAGAGGCTACTTTTCCAACGGAGAATCTACCTCATATGCTGCCCTTTAAGGCTGGCGCATTTAAATTAGCGAAACAACTGGGAGCCCCCATACTTCCTCTAACCTTTACGAATAATTACCTTCTTTTTTCCGAACCAACCATTTGGCTTGGGCCCGCACGCCCAGGATTGGCAGTGGTTCATATCCATCCCGTAATTTCTGCTGAAGAAGTGAATGCCTTATCAGAAACTGAACTCCTTGAAAGGTGTTTCTCTACGATCGAAGGCCCCTTAAAGTAAGGTGTGTAAACGTTGTAAAACTTTCGTATTTTTGAACCATGAACATTGACGACAAGCTGATCGACCATTTAAGCCATTTGTCCCGTTTGAAATTTGAAGGGTTAGAACGTGAAAATCTTAAAAAAGATTTGGGTAAAATTGTTGAATTTTTGGATCAATTGAATCAAATCAATACGGACGATGTTGAACCGTTAATTTTCATGAGTGAAGAGATTAATTTCCTTCGAAAGGATGAGGCACACACCACAATCAATAAAGAGGAGGCGTTAAAAAATGCTCCCAAAAAAGACAGCGACTATTTCCGAGTACGAAAAGTAAAAGGAAAGCACAACGCCTAATTCAAAACAAATAGCTGGATTTCTCAACCAATATACAACGGTTATTTTCTTGTTTTAAGTAGCCCAAATCGTAGCAAAACACATAAACATCTCCCTTTTTTGTTTCATAAATTCCCGTGTGGTAATTAACATTAAAACCGTTTTCAATGAGAGCATTTAAGGCCTGTGATTTTTGATTTTTTTCCATCATCTCAGAAAGAATCCTTCGGTTCTTCCTGAGAATTCTGTTAATTTTTCGAACGACGGCATTGCAGTCTTCGTTTAAACGGTTGTTGTAGGCATTTCGGCAATAATCCGAACAGAACTTTTGATCTTTTCTTCCGCGTAAAAGCTCTGAACATTCCAAGCACTTTCGATTCGTCATGTTAGGTAGGTTAGAAAATTAACAAGGTAGAATACGTTTCAAGCTTTATAAAATTGTTCACAAGGTAAAAACGATAGCATCTTTTGTATCCTTCCAAGGATGTTTAAATCGCTATAAAATGCCAAAAATATCACCGTCTTTAACGGCTGTAGCATTCGGGAATACCTGCTTGGCTTCTTCTTCAAGCTCTAAAATACTGGTATACCTGGACGAATAATGTCCAATAAGCAATTGTTTCACGCCCGCATTCAAGGCCTGCAAACCTGCGTCTTCAGCTGTGGAATGGAAGGTCTCATTGGCCCTTTTTTTTCGGTCTTTTAAAAAGGTCGCCTCATGGTATAAGGTTGTGGTCCCCTCTAAGTACTTCGTTAACGCTTTGAACGGCATGGTATCTGAACAATATGCATAGCAACGAGCATTGGGTTGGGGAAGGGAAAATTCTTCATACCTTAACCAGGTTCCGTCCATCCGTTGAAAGTCACATCCTTCAGCCAGTAATTTTCGGTGCTCATTCGACACCTCGTGAAGTTCCAATTTGCGTTTATCCAAGGGAAATCGTTGGAACTTTTCTTCAACCTGAAAACCAAATGTTTTAATCCTGTGCCGCAATGGAAAGGCAAAGATTCTCAAGCCGGCATCTTCGAAAAGAAGGTGCTTTTCTTCGCCTATAATCGCATGAAAAGTGAAAGGAAAATCCAATCTGGTTTGACTTGCATTGAAGATAACTTCAAGTATATTCTGCAACTCGGGTGGACCATATATATCTATCCCCGATGTTCTTCCGAGTAAACTCATCGTACCGAGTAGTCCAAAAAGACCGAAAAAATGGTCCCCGTGTAAATGGGAAATTAAGATAGTATTGATGCGCTGAATGGAAAGGTTGAATTTTCGCAATTGCAATTGAGTACCTTCCCCACAATCAATCAGAATATTGCGATTATTGCAAGTCACCAACTGGCCAGAACAGGAGCGTTCCAAACTTGGCACAGCAGCTGAACTCCCTAAAATGTGAACGGAAAAATTATTCAAAACCTTTTAACGCGTCGTCCATGGTTGAATAAATATTCAATACAGAGGATAATTGCGCAATCTCGATCATTTTTTGCACCATCGGTTGAATGTTCGTGATGCCAAAAATTCCATTCGTATCCTTACACAAGCGGTTACCCACTAAAATCGCGCTTAAACCGGAAGAATCGCAAAATTTTGTTTTCTCGAGATTCAACAGCATTTTATTCAGCCCTTTTTTCTGTTCAAACGTGAATATACCTTTCAATTCAGGAGCCGAATGCGTATCCAATCTCTCGGCGAGTACATGCACCAATAACACATTGTTTTGGACTTCAATCTTGAAATTCATGGTAGGAATTTTACCAAATATACCAAAATTAGCGTTCAATGCTCGAGGCAAGTAAATAAATTACCGCCATACGAACAGCAACACCGTTTTCCACCTGATTCAAAATAAGGCTATTCGAGCTTTCAGCAACTTCTGAAGTAATTTCAACACCACGGTTAATGGGTCCTGGATGCAAAAGAACGATTTCTTTATCCAATGAGTTTAACAGCGATTGATTCAAACCAAAGTTCAAGGTGTAATCCCGCAAACTTGGGAAATATTCCGCTTCTTGTCGCTCCAACTGTATGCGTAGCATGTTTGCAACGTCGCACCAAAGCAAGGCTTCTCTTAGGTTGTTGGAAACTTTAACATTTAAATGATGAATGTGCTTAGGAATCAAAGTAGAAGGTCCGCAAACCATCACCTCGGCACCTAATTTTTGAAGGCAGTAAATGTTGGAAAGCGCTACCCGAGAATGTAAAATGTCGCCGATGATTGCAACCTTTTTACCCCGTAAAGTCCCCAGCTTCTCACGGATGGTGTAGGCATCCAAAAGCGCTTGGGTCGGATGTTCATGCGTTCCGTCTCCCGCATTGATGATTTTTGCCGATGTATGTTGTGATAAAAATAACGCCGCACCGGGAGAAGCGTGCCTTAATACCACCATATCCACTTTCATGGCAAGAATGTTATTCACGGTATCTATCAAGGTTTCTCCTTTTTTAACAGAGCTGTTAGCGGCAGTAAAATTTACCACGTCCGCCGATAATCGTTTCGCAGCAAGTTCAAAAGAAAGCCGAGTTCTTGTTGAATTTTCAAAGAAAACGTTCGCCAAAGTAATATCGCGTAACGAGGGAACTTTTTTAATGGGCCGATTGATGACCTCTTTAAAAGCATCTGCGGTCTTGAAGATGGTTTCAATATCCGTCAAGTTCAAATCGCGAATGCCCAGTAAATGCGGTACGCTCAAATTATTCATTGGAATGTTTTATGTATAATTCCACCTTATCCTCCCCCTCCGTGTTTTTCCAACTTACATGAACCCGTTCATGGTTTAAGGTATCGACGGATTTACCGATGTAATCTGCTTGAATCGGAAGATCCCTTTTAAACCGTCGATCAATCAATACCAAAAGCTGTACCTGGCTCGGTCGCCCATAGGTTAAAAGCGCGTCCAACCCAGATCGAATGGTCCTTCCGGTAAAAAGAACATCATCGACTAAGATCACCTTTCTATTCTCGATGCTAAAGTCGATGTTGGTTATACTGGGAATCAAAGGAATCTCACGTCGGCGAAAATCATCGCGGTGAAAGGTAATGTCCAAATTGCCACATAAAGGATCAGAAGGGAGAATTTCTTTGAGTTTTTCAAGCATTCGAGCCACCAAATGAACCCCACGAGGCTGCAAACCGATTAAAACCGAGTTGGAAAAATCACCATGCTGTTCGAGTAATTCATGACACAACCGCGTTACGGTTAAATCAAACTGTTGCGGATCTAGGATAACCTGTTTCTCCATGCACGGCAAAGATAATTAAAAAAAACAGGTCAAGCGTGTTTCTGAAGTAATACGGTTGCATATGCCTTAATGGCTTGCCCTTGTCCGAAGGAATCAACGGTCTCATGGGTAGTCGCTTTGATCGAAACACAATCCACATCCACCATCAAAATGCGTGCGATGACCTCTTGCATCTGGGGAACGAAGGGATTTAATTTGGGGCGCTCCAAAATTACCGTAGCATCCATGTTTACCAGCGAATAACCTCTTTCTGCTATCATTTCAAAGGTTTTCGTTAGCAAGATTTGAGAATTAATGCCTTTATATGCAGGGTCTTTATCTGAAAAGTGATAACCAATGTCGCGTAAATTGAGCGCACCGAGCAAGGCATCGCAAATGGCATGTAGGAGTACATCCGCATCGGAATGGCCGAGCGCTCCGAAACTGGATGGAATCGTTACACCACCGATGATTAAGTCACGTTGTTCCACCAATCGATGAACATCAACCCCAAAACCGATGCGTAACTGCATGAACTATTCCGTAGTTTTAACTGGGCGATCTCCCAGGTACAACCGCAAGGTGAACCTCAAGGTATTCGCCAAGGGATTTTGGCGGCCGTTTAACGAAGCCAAATAGGAAAAATCTATACCGAACATGTTGTATTTTAGGCTTGCTCCTAAATTGAGGTACTGTCGGTTTCCTTTATTCCTGTTTTCATAAAACACCCCTGATCGGATGGCAAAAGTTTCGTTGTACCACCATTCCACTCCTCCCGCAATGTTGATTTCTGCCATTTCCTCTTTAAACCTTGAACCCTTGACAATTTCGTAAGATCCATCATCGTTCTGTATGTAATCTCCATTTTCATCTTTGGCTACGACTCCTGGGGCATCATAAAACGATTGCAACATGCCGTTAATCACGCCAACATCGTTGCTTCGTCCGGACAACATCACAACTTGTCCATTAACGTTATCATAAAATGCAGGGGTTGGTACTAAAAGCCGTTGTATGTCCAGGGAATACGTTACCGTGTTGTACCCATCGTATTTTGCCTGAAACGCATTACCTATTTTAAGATTCATGGGAATAAAATCACGCTCCGCCAGGACGGAATAGGCTACCTTGTTACCAATGTTGTTGATTGTGGTCGCAAAGGTGTATGTTCCTTTGGTTTTTCCAATTTTCGCTTTATCGTTGAAATACGTAAAGGATAAATCTGCGGCGCCGACCATACCGGGCTTGGTCATGACCCCGGCGACCGTTAATCCTCCCGTTAAATTTGAATAGGCAAACTTGCCGTTAATTCCAACACTGAACTTTTCCGAAAGCTTGAATGCGTAACCTCCCGTTAATTCGAATTCATTGGGTTTATCATCCCGTAAAACATTTCCAGAAGCATCGGTAAAGGTAATTTCTCCAAGGCTAAAATAGCGGAGTGCCCCGGCAATGGTATGTTTTTTATTGAATCGGAAATAACCGGAAAAGTACGAAAGGTGCATGTCGTTGGTCAATTGCCTCAACCACGGGGTGTATGAAAGGCTCAACTCGCTGTTTGATTCAGAAAAACTCAATCCTGCGGTGTTCCAATAAATGGAGGTAGCGCTCGGGCTCAAGGCTGTTCCCGCCTCTCCCATCCCTCCTGCTCGGGAGTCAGGGGTAATCGCCATGAAGGGTAAGGCGGTAGTGATGGTATTCAACTGTAAATCGTTAGATTCCGCTTGGGAGAAACCCAAATTTACGAGCATTAATCCTAGTAGGAGTATGAAAAATTTTTGCATAAATAGAACAACAAGGCGCTAATATACGTAATCCAAGCTGGAATATTGCACGGCTTAATTTAAAATCACCAATTTCTGGGTCGCTTCGGCTTTTTTTCCGTCTTCATTTTGATAGATTAATCGGTAAACATAAACCCCGTTGGCCAAAGGATCACCAAAGTCATCTTTGCCGTCCCAATAAATGCCGCGCAAGTTAAATCCAGAAGTTATCGCCTTTTCCTGTAAGGTTTTAACCAACCTTCCACTGATCGTGTAAATTTGAATCTGAACTTCCAGAGAACTGCACGATTGATTATGTTCTAACATGAATTGCGTGGATTTTGAGAAAGGGTTCGGATAATTAAAAAGCCGTTGAATTTTGGGGTCTTCCTTTTGTTTCACCGTAAAGTTCACGGCAGTTTCAGAAGAATTATTGTTGACATCCCAAGCTTTTATCTTCAATTGATGTGTACCCGGTTTCAATTCGGAAAAAAGATATTTAAGGCTTCCTTCTTTGTAAGTGTCCATTTCAGCCACGTAATAGTCGTTCAATACAATAGGTGCAGCGGTATTATCATCTAACACTGCGGTTATATCGTGACCGATTCCATTACCAACAGTGTTTATTCCGCTATCGTCGAAGAACTTACAAAATAATACCGGTGTTGCGTCGGTAATTCCCCCGTCTATGAACTGGTCATCGTTCATGTATGCGGTAATTTCTGGCCCGGTAGAATCCAAAGATGCATTTGGATTGATGCCACCAATCAAAAAAGTGGTGTCAACCCCCACCGCATCCATGTTGGAAGAATAAGCATAATAACTTAACTTACCTCTACCATAGGCAAGGGCAATATCCTTGGGAATAATAAAACTGAACTGAAATATACCGTTGGTTACGCTGGCCTTACCACGGTATAAAATATTGCGCTGTTCCTCGTAAGAAATCACCGGAGATCCAGGATCCTGACCAAGGGTTTGTTCTTGCTTAACTTTATCAAAAATCGTAGGCACAATGGTCCCATTGAATTGCGAAGCTAAAGCTCCCGTTAAATCGGTAATATGTCCTTTGACGGTTACCTTACTTAAAGCCTGCAAGGTATCAACGTAGCTTATATGCATGCCGTTGATGCTATCGGTTACTGCATTCCAATGAGGCAACGCTAACCTTAGTGCAGGATCACCTATCAAGGTGAAACTTCGTTTGTTATCGGAGGAAAGCGCAGCATTTTTTGTAAGTTTAGCGATATCACCGAAGCGTCGGGGCAATCCATTGGCATCGCGATCGAACGCCTGGTTAAAAAAAGCCAAACCAACGCTGGTATTTACTCCAAAAAAAACGGATCGTGTAGTGGTCATCAAGGCAATTGCCCCTCCCTTTGGGTTCAATGCGACCCATTCACCAGCCGAAACCCTTGAGGGGTCGTCAAATTTGGTAAACTCACACGTTGCGGAGACAAAAAGGGTGAGAGCGTTGATGTTTTGCCATGATTGAATTTGCGGTATGGTAACAACACGTTCTTCTGCCAACCCCACCTCGCCTCCATGACCCACATAATTCATAACCAATGCTCCTCGCGTAATTCGGTCGTTGATGGCATTGAAGACATCCGGATACCGTTGGCCACCCGCAGAAACTTGTTGAGGATAACTGTCGGTGTAAAGCTTATCAACATTTAATTCTCGATGGTTGTCTTTGAGTATCTTGTATTGAGGCTCAGTATCGTTCTTTATAAAATAACCGTTTTCTTCATCATCAGCGATTTGAACAATTTTGGTTCTCCAATCGCCGTAAGTGCTGTTGGAATTATTGTCCAAACAGCAATTTTCATTGTTCCCCGCGAAAAGACCTGAACCATTCAACATGTAATGTTCGATTTTGTCCACTTGCTCCTTTGCCTGCGTTAAGGTACTCGCTAAAATTCTGCCTATTCCAATATCCAACAGGTCACCGTCGTTTAAGGCTTCGTTATCGTTTAACATACCAAAGTAGTCATCCGTGACTAAAGCTGAAATATGATTTTCGCTATTATCCACTTGATAGGTGATGATGAAGTTATTGTTGTTGGCTACACGATCCTTTGGATCGTAAGTGCCGTCTCCAAAAAGGCAAAGATATTTTAGCATTTTGCTACCGTTTTGCAAGGAACGATCGTAAAACATTTTAGCCATTTTACGGATAGCCGTTGGATCCGGGGCACCGGAGCTGAACTCGTTGTAAACATGATTTATATCCACAACTGCAACTTCCAACCCCTGTGTGCGGTGAAGGTCTGCCAGCCGTTCGGCTTGGGACATGAAATCAGGGTGTGAAACAATCAAATAATCAATTTGTGGAAGCGCGTGGAGGTTTTGATTTTGAACCGAACCCACCGGCGACGGGGTTAAGAAAGTACTGCCGTTGCTGGCCACAAACTCACGGTAAACGTTGGTGCACCAAAAATCCAAAGTACTACCCACCAGAGAACCTTTGATTTTCTTTGGATTGAATTTATCGGAAATGTCCCACACGAACCCCGACGTTGGAAAGGAGGCGATTGAATATTTCGCGATTTGATTGCTATCGGTTTGGGTCAAGTTCCTAAAACCGAATTGGCCTCCCAAAAAACTCAAATTCCTGCGACCGTTGAGCAGAATCCGGTCCAAATAGGTCAGGGTTGAAGGACTGTTTCGAACAACATTGATCTGCAATGGAATATTCGCACTTGGGTTATTCAGGGTAAAATTCACAACCGATCGGTTAAAATCGTACGGTGCAACTGGAAGCGTGGTTTGAAACAATTGAGTTGCTCCAACGCTGTATTTCTGCGCAGTTCCTGAACCCGTTAAAGCATTGGAGGCCAAAGAAACCCTAAATTTTACCGGAGATGTTGGGGCAATGGAAGGAATGGAGAAATTAAAAGTGCGGCTGAGCTCAATATCGAACAATTCACCGTACCAACGCTTTCCTCCTCCGACCAAGGAAACTATATCATTTTCATAAACTTCCCGATAATCGTAACTGGTAATTTGGGTTTGTTCCGTTCCGGAAGACCAGTCAATTTCTTGCAGAGGCATTGAGGTGACAAGGTCCTTGGAAATCAGTATGAAATAATACGATTTATCGGAATAGGGATTTCTACGTTGTTCAAATTCAGTGCTGCCGTTTGCATACCACTTATGGGGACCCAATCCGTAAAACAAAAT
>JACCDP010270651.1_pt1 | contig 18859 bp, 22 predicted proteins | sample 7445841 | NCBI WGS metagenome assembly JACCDP01 (sample SAMN15323441, study PRJNA562643) | freshwater metagenome | isolation source: river surface water | place: USA:Blue River Watershed | collected 2017-08-17
GGGACCCTGACGCTAAATATTGTGTCAAACGACGGCGGCGGTTCCACGGTGCATGTACCTGCAAACAAATCGAATATATTACGCAACGAGAGCATAGAAATAAAAACGCTGGATTCCATGAACATTCAAGATAAAATATCGTTTATTAAAATGGACGTGGAGGAAAATGAACTGCAAGTGTTGCAAGGTGGAATGGAAACAATTGTGCGATGCGGATACCCTAAAATACTATTTGAGTCCAACAGCAGTGCTAATGTGGCGCTGTTTGATTACTTGCGAGAGGTGCTGGGATACAAGATAATCCAGATATCGGGATTTTCTAATATGTATTTGGCGTCTAAGGAATAGATACAAATGTTATATTGTATTTACCTTTTATTAATTCTTTTAAACTTGCAATCAATTTGTTTATAGCCACTAAATTATATTCGCGTCCTTTTTCAGATTCTTCGTAAAAAGTTTTTAGTATATTGTTTATTGGTTTTTTGAATTCCAACTCAATTACTAATGATGCTGTATCACGTTTAACATAATTTTCTAGTATCCAGTGTCCATATCGCGTATAAATAATACTTTTTGTAGTGTTATTTTTTTTTAAAAGTTTTCGAATATCTTCATAACTAGGATAATATTTACTTTTCGATGGATGAGTGTGCCATATTGTAGGTGCATTCGATGATGTGCAGTTTAATCGAGTGGTATCTTGCGGTGCCTCTTGCGGTTCCATGTAATGCGTATTATTTGTTATATAACCACACACTTCATAGTCAATACTAGGATTGGTTGCATAATTATGAATATCTTCTATAGTAACAACTGTTACACTACCTCCGACAACATGTTTTTTGGTTTTTCTTGATTTTCGTTTTTTCTTTGTGTGTTTCATATAATATATAAATAAAATTGATATATTATTTTGCATAAATCATGCATTACAATAAAAACATGATATTTGATACAGACTTTACATTTGAAATAATACCCGGTTCTACTCCAACTCAAAAGTTGGCAGTCTTTGATTTTGACTGGACGCTGGTAAAACCAAAAGGTAATCGTAAATTTCCTTCTAGTGTGGATGACTGGGAATGGCTATATCCAAATGTTCCCAATACACTTCGGCACTTTATTAATAATGGCTACAATATTGTGGTGGTCACTAATCAATCCAAATTTTGGAAACGTGACCAAATATTGGCGGCCATGTGTGGATTTAATGCAACGATAATAATTGCTTGGAATAAAGAGTTTTACAAACCAAATCCGCATATGTTTCAAGTAGCATTTTCCTCGTATGATAAAAATGCTTCGTTTTATGTCGGAGATGCACTTGGACGACCCGACGACTTCTCTGATTCCGACAAAGTATTTGCCCAAAACATCGGGTTGCGGTCATCGCCGCCCGAAAACTTGTTTCGCACATTGAGTAATAACCCGGATTATATGCATGACTATACCGAAAGTGAAGTTATTGTAATGGTTGGATATCCAGGTTCGGGAAAATCCACAATAGCAAATGCAATATGCAATAAATATAGCAACTACATGCATGTTAAAGGTGACGACTATAAAACAACGAGTGCTATGTTAAAGCATGCAAGCACCATCAAATCTAATAATATTATATTTGATGCAACCAACAGTTCAATGGCAAAACGTGCCGAATATATAAAATACGCAAACCAAAATGGTTATAAAAACATATGTTGCATTCACGTCGCAACACCAATGGAAGAATCATACCAGCGTAACAAATTGCGAACCGCACAACAAGTTGTTCCGCGCATAGCATATTCTGTATATAATAAACATTTCGAACAACCAACGACAAATGAAGGATTTACCAAAATTGTAGTATTGTAAATAATATAAATACATTATCCATACAATGGATATACATACGATGGATTTAAATGATGCTTACAAAAGTAACGGTGAAAAAAACAAATGGTGGGATGAAGTTCATAACGACAATATGGTTGCACAAAATACATTCAAAGGATTACACAAAGTAAATATGTTTAATAAGTTATATCCAGGTGTTGAATTTCAAACACTAAAAGAATATCCACACCGCACAGATGACAGGTCAACGCATTATATTGATGAAAACACAAAAGTTATGTATTCATATGATTATGGATCTGGTGAATGGAGTAAAATTGACAAAGATCATAAATATTATAACAGTCATTTACACCTTTTCTCATTTAAAACGCCCATTATAGACACTAAAATAAGAAAAATGTAAAATCAATAGTAGGAATTTCACCTACGATGGTCTTACTTTTTCCTGTTCTTCTTTTTTATTGGAACAGGTGAAAGACGAAATTTGAAAACATAAAGGTCGCTCTTGTTTTTCTATCCAACAACTTGTTAATTTCATTATGTTTATTGAAGAGTTTGCATCTCTTGTTCTAAATACGATTTTTTTGTTTTCGCAACTCACGCAATCAGAACACACTAACAGACGAAACGCTTTCTTCCCTTCCTTATTCTTGTAATATTCCAAATCTTTATTACAATCGCAACACTTCTTACTTGTATTGCATTCATTTATAGTTATTGTATCATATTTCTTGTGAATTAGTTTCCTCAATCCCTTATTCATGGTAGGCATAAAATGTTTCATTTGTGATGACCTACTCCAATTTCCATAACCAATTAGGATATTTTCTCCAAAAGTTTCCTTTATTTTATTCAAAAATGTATCAATACTTTTCTTACCATAACTATATTGCCGAAACTTCATTTTTCTCCATGTATCTCGTTTGTAAAACTCAATCGTTTCTTTGTTTAATTTGTCCTTCTCCACAAGATACATTTTAAACTTTTCATAATCAACTGATTTACTATTTTGAAACGATAATTGTGTTTCCTTTTCAATAATACCATTTCGTTTTCTTTCCTCTATACGACATTGTGAAACGAAGAAACATAATCAACAAAACCAACATCTATCTCCTGCAAAATAACCGGTCCTGTTGCAATAGATACAATCATTATAAATCCATTCTATTTTGTCTCCAACAAATTCGTCAATGTAATTTTTATTTTTATTATAAATATTTTTTGTAATATACCATAATTTGTGTTCTTTGTTCCATTATTTATGAATTCTCATATAAAATGGGCATTTTAAATGAGAAAAGGTGTAAAAATGTTTGTTAAATAACAGCTCTACCATTTGGTACCACCGCCGGTGCCACCAGGGCCGGTCTTTTTCACGTTAATAGCTTGTCCTTTGGCCTTCTTTTTTGCATTTGGGTCATATTCGTCTTCGTCATCGTCAGCCAAATTCTTGGATAGTTCCCAGTATTCTTTGGCACCAAGTTTAAAGTCGGGACGGTTTTCTGCCTTGTACCAAAACACTTGGTCATTAATTTTGTTGGATTTGGCGTTGTTAGAGATAACCATGCATTCATAGTTTTCGGTGGTTTGGTCCATAATAGAGCAAAAAGCCTCCAGTGTGGGAAACATCGACGCATAGTTTTCCCAAATTTTCTTACGATTGGATAAATAATTCTCGCGCAATATAAAAACGTAGTCAATATTAGTGCGGAGATTTGGCGGAATGCCAAGTGGATATTGCATAGTAATGATCAACATAACCTTCCAATGTCTTCCATTCATGAAGAGGGAACGCATCAACTTATCCTTGGTCCATGTAGCATCATACAAACAGTCATCCAATATAACAAAGGTGCGTGGGTCGGTCATCATTTTCTTGTAGGTTTCGATTTCGCCTTGGCATTTTTTCATGATGGCACGCTGACGTCGCAGCACATTTTCGATGAGTACAGTGTTGTATTCTTCGTGAATGAATATTTTGGGCACGAGTTTTCCGTAGAATCCGTTGCCTGCCTCAGTTCCAGAGATGACGGTGCCAATGGGCACATCCTGGTGATGATACAGCAAATCTTTTACTAAAAAGGTTTTACCGGTGTCACGACGGCCAATGAGCACAATAACGGGCCCCTTGTTTTCCTTTGGGTCGAATGTGATGGACCTCATATCAAATTTTCTTAACTCAAGCGACATAATGTATATGGAAATACAAGACAAGAATAATTGCATTAAAAACGCAGGCGTAAAATGTCCTTTCCAGAAGGTATTAATAATATTATTCTCCTGAGAAATCCATTGGATTTCTCAGGTATAAGAAGGGATTAAAAGGGAACGTAGTTCCCTTTGTTGCGTATAAGATTGCTAAAATATGTTTAAACGTGAATTATATTGATATACAATGAATCCGTTCTCAATTAACTACCAGCGAGTGAAATACCCCAATTTAGAAGAGTTTAGCGTAAATGACGTGCAGGCGTACAATCCCATATACAATCGTTTTTTCAAAATCGACGAAGATACGTATAATCGCCTGGCACTGGACCATGCCATTCAGGTTGCTGACTTGGCCCCACCTTTAGAAGAACAAGTGTTTGTAAAGTTTTCTCCACTATTAGACCCGCTCAACTTTTTGCGTGGCAAATACAACTTGGATGACCCAAAAGTAAGAGCATTGCCGCAGTGGTCGGACACATCCGATAATGTTTTGCCCAAAATGTTGGACCCCAATAATTCATCGTATGTGGATGCTTTTTTTTGTTACTTGTCGTCAAAGCTAAAAGAAACCCGTGGTTTTGTTCATGGTGTTGATTTTTACGGTTCATTTTTAGCCAAACAGCAGAGATTTAAATACAATGTGGCAGACGACTTGGATTATATTTTAAAATGCCCGGAGTTTCATAAAAATTTAAATATACATTTTGCAGTGGACCAAGAGGTAAGTGAGTTAATGAACGAATATGATGGTGTAAGCTCTCGGCGCAATCGAAACAAACTTAATATAGTGGATGAAGACAACATAGAATTAGAGATAGATGCACTGGATAGCGAAGCTATTGTAAGCGAAAACGCAAATGATGAAATGATACTGGAGTATAATAACGTTGGTATAGAACCTATAGAATCCGAGTCAGAGTCAGAATCCGAGTCAGAGTCAGAATCCGAGTCAGAGTCAGAATCCGAGTCAGAGTCAGAATCCGAGTCCGAGTCTGAGTCTGATTCAAGTTCAGATTCCGACACAACTGTTAGTATGGAGTCCGAGTGGGAAACAGAGTCCGAGTCCGAGTCCGAGTCCATTGTAGAATACGAAGAAGACAACACAATGTACAGCTATTTGTTCGATTTCCCTGTTCATATGATATTTCAAGAACGTTGCAAAGGAACACTAGATGAATTGGTAATGACCCGCAAGCTTAAAGGAAACCAACTCATAGATGCATTTGCTCAAATTGTGTTAATTCTTGCAACTTACAATAAAGTGTTTGATTTTACTCACAACGATTTACACACCAATAATATCATGTGGAGTCCTACCAATGAGCCATACTTGTACTATAAACTAAATAATGTAATGTACAAAGTGCCAACCCATGGTCGCATATTTAAGTTGATTGATTTCGGCAGAGCCATCTACAAGTACAAAGGCAAGTTGTTTTGCAGCGACAGCTTTTCGCCCAATGGTGACGCGGCAACTCAATACAACTGCGAGCCATACTACAATGATAAAAAACCGCGTATTGACCCCAATCCAAGCTTTGACTTATGCCGACTGGGATGTTCTCTCTACGATTTTGTGGTGAAAGATAACGATTCAGAGGTGGAACATATAGTAACACATTGGTGCAATGATGACGACGGAAAATCGGTGTTGTATAAATCGAATGGACAAGAACGATACCCTGATTTTAAATTGTACAAAATGATTGCGCGCACGGTACATCACTTGGTGCCGGCCGAACAACAAGAGATATTAAGTAAATACGTAACGGCGGAATGTCATGAATCGATGATGGATATTGACAGCTATATGTAAAAGCTTAAAGAATAGACAAATTAAACATATAATGAACTACATTGACAAAATTGTTTATATAAACATGGATGCAAGAGCCGACCGCAGGGAGGCAATTGAAAAAGAGTTTGCAAGACTTGGATTAAACCATAACCAAGTAAGTCGGTTTTCCGCTTTAAACTATAAAGACTATCCCAACGCAGGATGTTTGCTAAGTCATGCAACCGTATTGGAACAGGCATATGATGCTGGATTATCGAATGTATTAGTGCTGGAAGACGATTTTCGGTTCATTGCCGATGCAAATAAGATTCATAGTAGCATGTCGGCATTTTTTAAACTTAATATACCATGGGATGTGGTAATGCTTACTACGTGCGCTGCGGAAATCTTTGAACCCGGTGCTTTGGTGTCGCGCATATCATCATCTGGAAATGGCGCAGGATATTTGGTGAATCGGTCTATGATGTTGGAGTTAAGCACCCTATTTAAATCGAATGTGGAAAACTTATACCAAACAAAGCGCCACTGGGAATACCAGAACGATATGCTATGGAAACAGCTAATGCCGGAATCCAAATGGTATATGTTTAATGACTATTTGGGATATCAATGCGAAGGATACAGCGACTTGTCGCAGGACCACAAGATTGCCATTATTCCGCACATAAATGGTAAAACGATTGGTACAGGTGCAATCGAACCGATTGCCAGATGTACAAGTCCCTCCATACACTTTGAAATAGAAGAACCTTCTTCGTTAGAGCAGTCTACGTTAGAGCAGTCTTCGTTAGAGCAGTCTTCGTTAGAGCAGTCTTCGTTAGAGCAGTCTTCGTTAGAGCCTTCTACATATACAAAGGATTCCATCGTGAATAAAGTGATTGGTTCGTTTATTGAACGCTCTAACTTAGGTTACAAAAAATATGGCACAACTCTGGACCGCAACGATTTGTCTGTGCTTGATTGGATTCAACATGCCCAAGAAGAGCATATGGATGCAATTCTCTATTTGGAAAAATTGAAACATGAACTAACCAATTTTAAAAATGCATAAAATATAAAATGCCTGTATTAGACGCCGAGCGATTACTTACGGATTCCCATTACAAAACATTAATGGCAGAATACTATAAATTTGTGTTGTATGTTATAAACGATATAAATCGATACTCAATAACAGCATCCACAATAAATATTTATGATGAAGAAAGTGTGCTGTTTATGTATAAAGAGCAGTTTCTTCAAATGTTGCAAGAAACATTTGCGAGTCCATCATTCACTGTATCGCATAAAGAAGTCGAAGAAGGCCATTGTGCAATTACTGTAAGCTATCTAAAAGTCGCAACTTAAATCAAACACATCGCCACTAACCTCTTTATTTGCCAACGCATATTCGCTCACGGTGCGCTCAAAAAAATTACTCTTGCTCTCTAAACTAATCAGCTCCATAAAATCCAAGGGATTAGTTACATTATAGACTTTATTGCACCCCAGTTGCAGTAACAACCGGTCACCCACAAACTCAATGTATTGGCACATGAGTTTGGCGTTCATTCCAATTAATCGACAAGGCAGCGATTCCGTAACAAACTCCTTTTCGATTTCAACCGCCTCTTTCACAATGGTTTTAATCTCTGATTTTGCCAGTTTGGAATGCAGTTTATTATAAATTAATACCGCGAACTCTGTATGCAATGCCTCATCGCGACTAATAAACTCGTTGGACAAAGTGAGTCCCGGCATAAGACCGCGTTTTTTAATCCAGTAAATGGCGGCAAAACTGCTGCTGAAAAAAATACCTTCCACGCATGCAAACGCAACCAGACGCTGGGCAAATGAATTGTTGTCTGAATCATAGCCAATCCATTTGCGAGCCCACGTGGCCTTCTTGGCAATGGAGGGGCAAGTTTCAATGGCATTAAATAGTCGCGCCTTTTCCGTCTTGTCTTTAATATAGGTTTCAATAAGCAAACTGTACATTTCAGAATGAATGGATTCCATGGCAATTTGAAACCCGTAAAATGCGCGGGCCTCAGAAAGCTGCACGTCACCCATAAACCGAGTGGCCAAATTTTCCATTACAATTCCGTCGCTGGCGGCAAAAAAAGCAAGCACCATGGAAATATAATAGCGCTCGTCGTCAGATAGTTTTGCCCAGTCACCAAGGTCCTTAGATAAATCCACCTCTTCGGCGCGCCAAAAGCAATCCACCTGTTTTTTATACATTTTCCATATTTCGTCGTCTTGAATTGGGAACATAACGTAGCGAGAAGTTGATTCATGTAAAAGAGGGTCGGTCATCCTAAATAGTATATATTTTGGCTTCTATATTCTTTCTTCAATTTAACCTCCGTATATTTAACAGTTAAGTTTAATGATTCCATTTTTCAATTCCGCCTTCAACTGAGTGCATAATCCATGATGTAGGAATGGAGTAAATTTGCGAAGTATTAACAACCGGCATTGTCATATCGCTGTAATAATTATACACCGTGCAATTTGAAAATATGCTGCGACTTTGGTAGTCCGGGTCATTACATATTTTTGTCAGCGTTCCTTCTACAAGCGTTTTGATAGGCAGCTCGTTCTTGTTTTCCGGTCCTTCGTATTGCGGTCCTTCGTTTTCCGGTCCTTTGTTTTGAACCTTATTCGAAGGTTTTTCAAATTGAAAAGTATAAATGTTATCGATGTTCATGTTTGTATTTTTATGTGTTCTAATAATAATACAAATAAATATTCAATTTTACGAAAACAGCTTATTGTATAACGCAATGTACGCGGGATGGTCACTGCCAAACCGCTGATCCAGTTTATAATATGCAACCAACATATTATGAAACAGCGGCAAATTATCGTATGACAGCAATACGCTTAATCCAATTTCCAAATTTTCAGACAACATAAATGACGCGGCTTTTTCATACACGTGATAAAACAGTGGATGGTCCTTGGTCCAAAACCAGAGCTGGTCTAACACATTAGCAACACGATTATCGTCAAACGATTCATCATCGTCATCTTCATTATAATCAAAACCCATTAATTTACCAATTGTTTTGCGATAATCGGTGTCATTATCGTAAGATATTTCCAAATCAAAATTATAATATTTTTTTATTAAAGCTACCTCCGGTTTCATTAGATATTATAATTATATTACCTTTATACATTATTACTTAAATACAATAATTCACATGGTGTATATAATGATACCGGCACCACATATTCTATCATCTAACAACAATGAGAAAAAAATATATAAAATTAATAAACATGATTGTGTGATGAAAGAAGAAATAAATATGTTAATTAAAAACACACAATACTCTATATGTGATATAATAAATGTATATTGCATCGTTGATGATTGCTACATCACACATAGCGACAGACCCAAATATTGTGGTGATTTCTTACCTGCAGTATTGTCAATCAATAACCCATGCATATATAAATATATGTATAAAGAAGGATGGTGTGACAATTACTACGGAAACCCTGCAAGTGGTATGGAATTGTGTTCATATTCCAACAGTTTATTGATATTATTTAATGATTATAATTTTGTGATGGGCAGATATGGTTCATTTGATTTTGGATACCCAGAGGACATATATTATTGTAGTCCAAATTCCAAATTTGATATAGATCAATATTTTGATGATGACGTGATCCCAATATTAAATAAAGATGTAATAATGAATCATCTTAAATTAATAACAAATTATAACGATGTTGAAAAGTTATTACATCATAACATTGACAATATTATTAACGGTGATATTTCATACATGGGTGACTACAAAAAATATTATATTCATCTAAATAGTGATAGCGACAGTAACAGTGATAGCGACAGTGACTGCGACTGTGACCGTATATCACATAAGCAAGATATAATAATAAAGCGTTTGGATGAACTAAATAACAATATTCAATTATTACTAAGCAAACAAACCCGTCCTTACGACATTAATATGCACCAGAACCAGGTAAAGCCGCCTTGGCATAAGCACGAGCAGATGCACCACCGCGAGTCCAGCCATCCAGCGCCGCCTCCTGAACCAAATAATTAGGATTAGTTACTGTGTCTTTGATGCTGTCAATCAATGGATACATATGCAAATTGCTGTATGATTGCTCAGAAATAGTGCTGACACTTTTCTTATTGGTAATAATGTCGCCTTGTTTCAACTGAGACTCAAGCGCAGTGTCACATGAACCTCTTCCTAAATAGGGAACTGTCAAAAAGGGACGCTGTTGCAGAGACAACTTTTCCAAGGAGCGGGCGTTTTCCTTTCGAATATTCAAAGTGCTATCTACTTCGACGGTATTGGCACCAATACCATTACTGGCACCAAATGTACTGCCAAACATCATGGCAGGCTGACTGGTGGCGAACAGCACGTGGTCATTGGAGCGCGCATCGCTAAAATAATTAGACAATTGATAATCGCCAAATCGTGTGTTTTGAATGGTGGATTGAGATTTATCGGTATTATCACTCCGAAAACGGGTGGATCCATTAAAAGTATAAGGATATAGCGAAGCCATTATATTCTTATGAGAGAGAAGAAACCGGTTCTAACAGTCAATAAGGAGGGATTATAAGGGAACCATGGGTTCCCTTAGTAGTTGTTGTATCTTGCATTGTGTTTGGCGCATGCAAACTGGTTACCCTCTTTACACGACACCATGGACCCGTAGCAAAACTCAGAAAACGATTGCTGGTCATTGGGAATGGTGGTGCTTGCAGTGGAATGAAAAGGACGCAACGACTGTTCAAACATAAAATTGTCGCCTAAATCTTGAAATAACTTTTCGCTCATATCCGGATAGTCCGGATGGGCATTTTTAACCATTTCCTTCGCTTGTTCAACAATGGTTTTTTGAATATTTTCATTTGAGGCGGGTGGTGCCGGTTTTCGCTGAGGATTGTATATGTAATCAGTTACCAGCACATTGCCAAAAGGATTGGTCGAGGTTGGTTCGCTAAACACTTTGCTCGTATCAGGCAAATATTTGGAATACACGTCTGTGGCTGGACTAGCAAATGGTTCCGGACTTGGCTTAACAGGTGTTTTAGATTTGTAAAGCATAAATATAAAAAACACGGAAATGGCGCCAATAAGCAATATGCGCATGTTGCGCGTGTAAAAAAAGGTAATTAATGTCATTAACACAACCAATCGAGTAATGGCGTTTAACTTTTGCTCAAAAGACATGGGCTCCACTGGAAAAAATTCAAATAAGTATTTTGAATTTAGCAATACATTGGGGTTTTCAGTCCAAAATGGCACAACTGGTTCCTTTTTCAATTCAGGTTGAATAGGTTCTTTAAGCAAAGCTACCTCTGGTTTAACAACCTCTGGTTTAAATTCCGGTTTTATAACATCTGATTTAGTATTTTCAGGTTTATCATTAATTTCAAATTCACTAAAGTCCATGATTATATATTCTGCCTACACTTTTCGAATGCTTCCATTCCGTGTTGTGCAATGTATTGCATTGCTCTCATAGTTAATCCAAAACTTGCACCAGAATGTCCTACTTTCATAGCATTTGATATAGTAAATATTTGAGGTTTGGTTGAAAACATGTAAGTATCGCATGGTTGTTTCATAAAATTCCAGTTTTCTGTTATTGTGATTGCATTATATGCATCTTGTAGCACTTCACGCTCATAATCATCGGTAATAAATTCAAACATGTTCGTTATTATTTACAATAACAAATAATAATAACATTTATTCAATTTTACACATAGTTTGATGCATGAACATGCGCACTGTGTGAGAGACGATGAAACTCAGTTTGTCCATCATGGTCATATATGGTAAGTCCATCCTCTATGGCTAACATTGGATACACCATGCATTTGTTAGCACCATCCTTGGTTAATGTCCAGTCTGCACTAAATGGCTGTTTTTTGGCTTCTGCGTATGCTCCACATGCGTATTTATCGTGCAGGCGCTTTGCCTCTGCACGTGACAACATATACATTTGTGTTCCCCATATATCCATGCCATAACTATAGTATTTAAACGTGGTTGGTACCCCCGTTTCCAAATCCACATACACGGATTGACCAGTTTTTTGATGTGTGTGTTCAGAGACGGGCGCCCCAACAAGGTAGCCAAGCAACATGGTATCGCAGTTCATATTAATAAAATCGTTAATTACGTGGTCTAACTTATCTGCAAACCCGGTGTCAATAAGTATGTCATCTTCGCAAAATATACCCACTTGGTAATCTGATTCCAAAAAGGCGCGAATCATGTCCAGATGACCATACATGCAAGACCAGCATTTTTGGGTGTGAGCAATAAGACCGCGACCTGCAATGCGACTATCGTTTAAATTAACCCCGTCACTAAATACAACAGGCACACCCACAGAGGCAAACCGTTGAGACATAGATGCGCGTCTCTGTTCATTACAAAAATTTAAACAATACACTTGATATGAAGCCATTAAAAATGCTTTCAAAATACCTTTAAGCAATATTATATTGCTAATATCTAAAGGAAACTACGTTTCCTTTTGAACCTTCCTAATACGCTGGACACAATAGTGTCCAGCGAGAGCGCAAACATGTATTCTCCAGCCACCGTAGGTGGCTGGTATAAGGGAAGTGGCAAGGAGAAACCGCAGGTTTCTTCTATCGGTGATACTTGCCCACCCGCGCAAACGAATCCACTACAAATATAACAAACACGCCTAGAAACGTGTAGAGAATAAGTTCTTCGGTAATGTTGCTAGTTTTTTCCAATTGAAGTTCCTCCAAAATGTGAGTAATGTAATTTAGCTTTTGCATAACAGGGTCACCTGTACCGCTATCTGACCCCTTGTTTGCATAGTACGGTTTTCCTAAAATGCCGCCGGCTTCATAGCTTTTGGCATAACTACTGAGATGCTCAAATCCGGTATCCACCGGCATTACCTCCACAGCAGCAAAGCCTTCTTTATTAGAACCTTCTTTATTAGGAATATGAACGGGCGGGGCAACTGGCTTAAAATCGGCTAAATCATCGGCAGCATCAGAGGCAGTAATTTTGTTCAACATGTCATATACTGTATTTCCGCGTTCGGCATTTTGCGTAATTGTAGATTTCATGGATTCTGATATTTCGGCATCATCTTCAACATCACTGTCACTCTCAACGGGCTTCGCTTTTTGAGTTCTGCGTTTTCCAATTGAGGGTGTTCTTTTTCGAGTATCAGACGAAGACCATGGAGAAGCTGTATTTAATAACGACATCTTCTACGGTTATACTATATAATCAAAAAATATGCGTCTTCTTAACCCACAACAAATAAAATCATTGTTTAGAGATGCGGCTGCTCATTTTTACGATAATGGATTTGTAATGCAATTTATTCCAATTATATTAGTACTGCTTTACGCAACCAAGCAACATGCATTTAGCCAAATAAGTCATAGTGCCGTGGGTAAATTGTTTGCCGTGGCATTGGTTCTCTATTACACACGAATGAATAAACTGTATGGTTTAATTGCTGCCATTCTTGTTATTTTGTATTACCAAATGACAGAGTATGTTGAAAACTTTGACGATGTTGTTAAAGAAAAAGATGAAAAAAAAGAAAAACAAGCTGTCGAAGATGACGGCACCAATTTGCCAGAGCCCGAGCCCGAGTCAGTAGAAGAATCTTTTACCTCTGGTATAAGCGGAGCTACCTCTGGTACCTCTGGTTCAAAAAAGCCACCAATAATTACAATCGACCATTTTAACGATGCGCGCGACGAGTTTGTAAAAGATAAATGCAAAAACGGTGTGCTTATGTATAAAATGATGCCTGTTCGCGACGAAATGGCCGACCATGTGTATAGCGAAATTCAGTTTATTAATGACCGCAAATGCAATCCATGCTCTGCAACATGTGACTACAATATTGTAGAGGCTAAAATGAAAACCGAAGAATCTCTTGTGCCAAAAATGTCAAGATTTATGTTTTGGTAATATCTATCTGCAATGTATATGGCAAAACCAAAAAATTGGCTGGATAACATGCACGAGCACATCATGAACATTAATAGTAGCAAAATATTTGCCGGGCTCATGATTATCACACTCAATATTGCGTCCAAGTTTGTAACATTTAAACTGGGCAAAACAACAGAGATGTATTTAAAATACACATTTAGCAGACAAATTCTTGTGTTTGCAATGGCATGGATGGGAACCCGCGATATTTATGTTGCGGCGGCTTTAACCCTCTTGTTTATTGTATTGTTTGACTTTTTGTTTAACGAAAATAGCGCGTTATGTATTTTACCCAATGAACTAAAAGAATATTACCAAAACTACGACGAAGATATTAGCCACGACGAATATGTGAAGGCAAAAGCAACCGTGGAAAAATATGTGGAGCAAAAAGAACAAGCCCAAAGCAAATAAGTTCTTGTGTATATCTAGTATATATAAGAATTATGAGTGTGAATCCTGATGATATTAATATTAATATGGATTCTGATAAACCTGATAAGGATTCTGATAAAACCAAAAGAATCAAAATCTATCCATTAAAAATAATATTAAACACAAACGAAAACAAACAGCTGGAACTTAAACCAGAAATGTTTATATTTGATTCAGGCAATGTTTCGGGTGAGGGTCCTTTTGTATGCACTAATGTGTTATATAGTCAATCTCGATTGGCAATTATGACACACAAAGAACGTGTTGAAACATTTATGAACAAAAGCAAATTTAACGATTTTTGCATTGTGTCAAAAGCTGTGAAGCAATCTGACGATAAAATTAATATTATTGAAACCAACATTGGCGTGATGCTGAAATCAATATTTCCAATATCATTTCCAATTGCATCTAATGTTATGTCTTTATGTAAGAGCACACCTATGCCAAGCGATAATATATTTCAACAACTACCAAAACTTTTTGGAAACATGAGCACATATTTAAATATTGACAAGCCAAAAACAGTAACAAATGTTGTATGGTTAAATGTAATGCATTTTCATCCGGAGTATATAAAACTGTTTAAAATAGTAAGTGACTACTATGAACAAGTGGAAAATAAATATTCTGAAACACTAAACGCTTTAAATGAAACAAAACTTAAAGAACAAAAAACTATGGATACATCAGAAAAATTGACAGCAATTACCGATATGTCATATGACCAATTACCAAAAAAAACTAATAACGCTAAACTAACCAAGGCTGATCAAGACAAGTGGAAATTGTATTACATGTTTAAAGGAATGAAAAAACCTTCCAGTGAATACAACGAGTTCATGGAAGGGTATGTAGATAATTTTATTAGTGCATCTAAACCTGGTAATACAGATAATCGACGAATATATCAATCAGATGAGAGCAGACAAGCTGCCAATGAAAAACAATTTATGGAAAGTGTAGAGAAGGAATTAGCATTTCATTTTAAATACATAAAAGAACTTGTAAATTACATGCCATTGGAACGAAGTTCAATAAATACGAAAGTGCAAAAGTTGTTTCAAAATAATATGTTAAATTCTCAGCTTTTCATGAACACGATGGAAGCCCGAGAAGACACAACCGAGTATTGCACGACTGTGGATAAGATTAAAGACGGCGAGTATTACGAAATTCAATTGGGTATATCACTTGTGGGCGGCAAAATAGGAGATAAAACCATATTCAATTCGTGCAAATTCAATTCGTATCGACTGGCAAAAATGGTAAAAGACTATAACGAAGATATTCCCAAATACCCGGCATATCCGTATGTGGACCTGGATGAACCGAAGGTGGATAAGGAACCGAATAAACCGAAGGAACCAAAAGAACCGAAACCTGCGAAAGAAGAGAAAAAAGGAGGCACAAAGCGACGCAGAAACAAGCGACGCCGACGAAGCTTAAAAATCCGATAGGTCTATTTGACAGCCATTATTAGTGTTTATTTCTTCATCCGATGATGATTCCGATTCTGCTTGCATTTTAGGATTATACACAACAGTCCAACCACCTGGATATTCAGCATTTGCGGTTTTAATTATTTTATAGTTTTCCTTGCGATAAAACGTTTTTCTTTTTGCCCACTGTTTTTGAAAAGGTTCATGACTATCCACAATATCTATCACTATTGGTTTTTCATGGTCAGAACGAAGAATTCTTCCCACGGTTTGTTCAATACTTGTTTTAGGTGTGACCATGATGAGACCAGAAAGTGTTTTTATATCAAGTCCTTCCTCTGCCATAGCATAACTTGCTATGACAACTTGTTTGTCTTCTGTATTTTTTAGTGCATGCTCTTTCATTCCACCCACATAATATCCCACTGTTGCAAACCCTTCACTCTGAACTCGGTCGTGTATATATTTTAATATATTTTTATAATGAGCAATAACCATTACTTGAATTCCTGGAAATTCAATTAATAAATCTTTTAACGCCTTAATAATAAATTCCGTTCTTGGTTGGTATTCACACAATTTAGATATCATGGTGCTATATGCCGGATTTCCTCGAAAATCATATTCAACCTTGTTAAATTCAGCGTCATTGGCTTTATAATATAATCCACGCACCTCAACATGTCTTTGCTTTTTGGTGTGCATTTTATACAAAATATCACCCAAAAACATTTTGAACACATAAGATGTTCCGTCTTTTCTATCCATGGTTGCACTAAGTCCAAGTGTATATTTTGTTACAATTTTAAATAAAGAACACGAAAACACTTCGGAACCAATGTGATGTACCTCATCAATAAGCAATAAACCAAAAGACGAAAACACACTATCAGGATAATCTTTCATAGACAAACTCTGCAACATTCCAATAACAATGTCTTTGTTGTCAATATCAATTTTGGTTCCCTGAATTTTGCCAACGCGTGCGGAGGGTAAGTATTGACTAATGCGCTCTAGCCATTGATTAACCAAGAACTCTTTATGAACAATAATTAATGTTTTTTTTTTCATGGTGGATATAATATTTAAGCCAATTACCGTTTTACCTGCACCACAACCAAGTGTGGCTAATCCGCCGCCACATTCTGGTTCATTGGCAGTGGCGCGAACATAAGAATTTACAACATCTTGTTGATAATCTCTTAATGAACCGGTAAATGGAACATCAATATTGTCCCCTTCGCTTATTTTAACTTGCTTAGGACATCCAAACAGCTCTGTTCCGAAGTATCTTGGAACATATAGTTTATTTGAAGACTCTCTGTATGCAGGAAAAGACGTTGTTGCCGATAAAGTAATGCCAGGTGTGCATGGTTGCACAGTTAAAGCCGTTTTAATCCATTTTATTTGTTCATCAGTCAATTCTGATTTTGGCAACACATATCCCTTTGGTCCGAGATATGTGTTGAGAGATTTAGGCATAGCCATTGGTTCAACGCGTTTGCTTTTTTTATACATGTGGATAATAGTCATAGCAAAATATATTTAATTTGTTTCTTATATATTATATAATCAAATGAATCTCTCTTCTTACTACAATTCATTGAGTCAAATGGAAATGGGAATGCTCGTTTTGTTTGTTTTGTTTTTGGTATTTGATGTGTATCCTCCTGAGGCGGTTGCCGCTTACATTGATACCTCCATTGGCATGGTTGTTATTCTATTAACCGCTCTCTACGTTTTTATGAATTATAGTCCCGTGGTTGGCACCGTTTTCCTATTGGTGGCCTATGAAATTGTTCGCAGAGCCGCGCGCGTGAATAATCGGGTTCCCATGATGCTGCACACCCCCAGCCAGGACAAAAAAGACGCTGAACTGGCAGAAATGAACCCTACTCAGCCCACCACTTTAGAGGAAGAAATGGTGGAAAAAATGGCCCCCGTTGGAAAAAGTAGTATTATTAGCTACACCATGAGTGAGTTCAAACCTGTGGCGTCTGATGTGCATAATGCGTCTGCCCTATAGAAGAAACCTACGGTTTCTCCTTGCCACTTCCCTTATACCAAGCACAAATGCAGGCCATGCTGGCCTTGTGCATTTGATGCTTGGAGAATAAATTGATTAGCAGTTACTTATCAGCAGCTTTTATATAAAAACCAAATATAATACATTTTACATTTGGTTTTTATAGGTTTTGTTGCGGTTGCGTCGTTGTGTAATATCCAAACCATACGGACATTAAAAATAACATCCACGATATTGTTGCACCCGATGCAAATCCCGAAAATTTGCTTTTATTGGAACCTTTATCTGCTAACACGGACAATGTAATCCCGGCTACTAATCCAATGAGTCCCAATACACCAGATGTTTTTATTAGTGTTTGTGGATCTGTCATTGTGTTCATAATCATGTATGCAACACTCAATCCAATAATGCCCAAAATCATAACAATGGTTGCGGCCCATTCGTCTTTTTTTGTCTCGACCGGTTTATTTGCATCTGTATCCTCGTCGCCCTCATAGTCGCACACCACTTCGTCGTCTATTTTTTCAGGGTTTTTAATTAACTTGGCATAACTGTTGTTAGCGTATTGTGTAATGCTTTGAATATCAAATATGGGGTCGGACAAATTTGTGGGAACACTGCTAACCGCAATTCCATTTTGAACAACAAACACGTGTTCTGAACCGGTGGATGATTTGTAATATACAACATCAGAGTTTCCAATATCAGAACCCAAGTCAATGGTTGTTTTTTTATTGCCGTCTAAATATGAAGACAGAGTGGATTTTGCTCGAGGATCTTTTTTTAAAGGAATGCACAAATAAATAGTAGAGCTGTTAGATTTATGCACAATTGTTAGCTCTGCACCTGTCCCACTGTAGATTCCTTTATGCAATAAACTATGAATAACGCCTTTGGTGGATAGTCCGCTAAGATACACATTGTCAGAGCCATCCACAAATGATAAATTAAATGGAGCATTGGATGTGAAATAGTAAAAAGTATTATTAACGTTATTAATAGTTGATAAAGGCTCTACACTTGTGGCAGGATATGCAAGCTGGAGTTTGCAGTTAGTATATTTGTTTGAAGGTGAAGGTGATGTAATTTCAGA
>JACCDP010181306.1_pt1 | contig 18856 bp, 64 predicted proteins | sample 7445841 | NCBI WGS metagenome assembly JACCDP01 (sample SAMN15323441, study PRJNA562643) | freshwater metagenome | isolation source: river surface water | place: USA:Blue River Watershed | collected 2017-08-17
TAGGTATCAGTTCACAGAATGGTGATAAGGCATCAACAGCAGCACACATTGCAGTATTCTCAGCGTTCACTGAAGGTATGCAATTATTCAGTTCCTTTATCATGTTGCTTAACTTTGCAAGACAAGGCAAAATGCGTGGCATGGGACAGATTATTACGTGGTCTATCGTCGATGAGACACAACACGCAGAGTCGATGATTAAATTATTCCGTACTTACATCGAAGAAAATAAGGAAATATGGAACGATGACCTCAAATCAAGAATCTACTCCATTGCTGAAAAGATGGTTGAACTCGAAGATAAGTTTATTGACCTTGCTTTTGCTATGGGTGGTATTACTGGGCTATCTGCTGATGATGTCAAGTTATACATCCGCTACATTGCTGACCGTAGGCTCATTTCTCTTGGTCTTAAGGGCATTTTCAAGGTCAAGAAGAATCCGCTTCCATGGGTTGAAGAGATGATTAATGCTCCAACACACACCAATTTCTTCGAAAATCGTGCGACAGATTACTCTAAAGGTGCATTGACTGGCAATTGGGAGTCTGTCTGGGGTAAGGCAGCATAATTTTTATCTAAATAGGCGTTTAAGGGGTAATTCCATGAAACGCCTATTTTTCTTTGTAATGGCGGTATTTCTTGCCACTACTGCATTTGCAGCAAATCCCTATCGTTTACCTTTTGTTGAACAACAAAACGGCATCACTAAAATTCCTTTTGTAGAAAAAGAATGGATTCTTGGCTCCGACAGAGATGGCTGGAGTCTATATGTTGAAAAAGGAATGTTTGACGAGCGCAAAGCTGTTCACGAATTTCATGCAGCCACTGCATACAAAAAGCCATATTATAGTGATGCGTTGAAAGCTACAATCAGCAAGATATATACTTACGGTGCCTTGGACTGTAGAGATGGTAATCTATACATCCTGTTTGAATGGTATGTTGATGAGAATGAGGTATTAATTCATCGTTCATCATTTGAATTCGGTGCATATACAGTTGAAATGTTGACACCAGACACCGCAAGAAATGAAGTTTTTAATCAAATTTGTAAGGAAACCATATGATAAATTTGAGGCATACATGTAGTGCCTGTAGCTCACAATTTACCATCACATATAATGAGATGTACACTGAAAGTGACCCCACAAATTGCCCATTTTGTGGGGAATATCTAATTTTAGATGATGCTGATTTTGATGATTTGGACCTCCATGATGATGAAGATGAAGAACCTTTATGACGTGGTATTATAATGGTGTGCCGTATGAAAATGACGGCACACATTTTGGTTTCGTTTACCTAATCGAAAATCTTTTAACTGGTAAAAAATATATTGGACGCAAATACTTTACTGCTGCCGGTTACAAACAAATCAAAGGTAAAAGAAAGAAAGTCCGAAAAGAATCAGACTGGGAATCGTATTATGGTTCCAATGAAACACTCAAAGCAGAAGTTGCCGAAATAGGCGAACAGAATTACCGCAGAACAATCTTACATTTATGTAAAACCAAGTCAGAATGCTCGTATTGGGAAACATGGGAAATATTTACTCGACATGCATTGCTGAATGAAGTATACTACAATGACTGGGTTTCTGCGAAGGTTCGTCGTGCCCACCTAAAAAACCTGCAAGTCTTATAACTCATATCACTAAATAAAATGTGCGGTTGCAGCATTTTTCACTCCCTTTACGTATAGATAAAGGTACAGGGAGGAACATACAATGTTCAAAAAAATACTTGAGTGGCTTACAAAGCCTCAAATATCGGAGATTGAGTATTACATCGCCTCAAAAAATCCGCAAACAACTGCCGATGTAGAACAGCTTATTAAAGAGTTCAACTATAAAAGGAAATTACAATGTTTTTAAATCAACCACAATTCCCATCATTCTATACTTGGAATGACATTCAGCGTAAGGCTGAAGATATCACAGTAAAGACAATCGACTTCAACAAAGCATTGGTTGACCAGAGTCTATCATTCTTTGATGAAATCACAGAAAAGCATTTTACTACATATACACAGAAGGCACTTAACCTGAATAGTAATATGGCAGAAGATGCAAAAAAAATCATCAAATCAGAAGGTAAAAAATCTAAGGGTTGATATACAAGGCAAAACCAAGTTTTGGCAACCCGTATCAAGGAACGGTTGGTGGATTAAGTTTTCCACCTACCGTGACCATTATATCCTATTAATGATAGTCTCTAAATATACTGCACAGACCATCATTCGATATTATGAAGATGAACAAGAAGCAGTAGCATTCATAAACTTCGTGACAACGTGTGATGCACAGGATATAATACAGTCAGCATAGGATATATTATGAACATTCATGATTCTTTGAAACAGACTAAATTAGTCATCGATACTCTTCTAGCACAGCAAACGATGGAGTTTGCATCGGCAACAATTCCCTCCCCACTCAACGAATTAGAAATGGCAGCGCAAGAATGCGTCGATGCAATCAAGCGTGGCAATAAAATCTTTTTTATGGGTAATGGTGGTTCGGCAGCAGAAGCACAGCATTTAGCTGGTGAATTGGTGTCATATTTTATGACGCAGAGTGAACCATTTGCAGCAATCGCATTGAATACCGATACTTCAGTAATCACTGCAATCTCAAATGATTTGGGTTACAAACACATTTTTTCACGCCAACTTCATGCATTATCCAAACCGGGTGATGTGGCAATCTATCTTTCAACTTCTGGTAGTTCAGAGAACATACTCGAAGCAATGAAATTTGGTAAAATAAATGGACTAATCAACGTGGCATTCACTGGATTAAAAACCCGTTGGATGTATGATTATGCAGATTATTACATTGCTATACCATCCACCTCAACACCAAGAATTCAAGAGGGGCATTTATTTCTAGGTCATTGGCTATGTGAATACATAGAGAAGAAACTAGAACCGAAAGTCAAAGATGACTTTTAAACATGCCATCAGAAAAAACTTGTCCTAACTGTGGTACTGTGCACAAGAAACGTGGACCATTTTGTTCACGTTCTTGTGGTAATATACGAACACACACCGAAGAAGACAAAGCAATACGTTCCAAAAAGTTATTAGAATATCATCAGACACCTGAAGGTTTGGCTACACGTGAAAAAACATCACGCATCATGACTGCCAAACGTAAAGGTGAAGATTGGGAAGAAGTGGGTGCCGAAGACTATGCCGTGGGTATCCCAGATGTTACTGATTATGCAGCAGAATATGACTGGACATGGGATAGAGCAGAGAAATGGTAACTTGACATTTTTTTCCTTTTATGCTAGATTTATAGTATGGCTGAGATATATACATTTGTACCGAAACCAAAAGAAAACCCTGAGTTGGAAAAACTTAGGGTAAAATTGTTATCTTTATATGAACAAAGAGAATATATTGTCAACGAAATAAGATATACGAAAGATGCGATTAAACTACTCGAAAAGGGCGAAAAATGACCGAAGATGATGACGATTTAGAGTCCGCAAGGGAACATGTCAGCATCATCGACAAAATTGACATCTTGCTCACACTTATTGAAAATGGTCCAAAAGACAAATATCAATCGTTGGCTTTTGTGTTAGAAGAAGCAAAATTTCAGTTATTACACGCATGGAACGAAGCACAATATTATATGGAACTCTGTGAAAGTTACGAAAGACAAATCAATCTAGCTGGCGATAAAAAGAAAAAGTAATTCTGTTTATCGTCTAGGAGAAGGCGATGAACCGTTTATACAAAGAACTTTTAATTTATATCGTTTTGTTACTCATTGCGGTTTCATTGCCGTCAATTTTCACAATATTACTTAAATGAACAAACATTTCACACTAACCGAATGGGTAGTGGTTTTTGCTTTACTGCTATTTGCAGTAATTAAATCCGCAGATGCGAAACCAAAGAAGCGTGTTGAAGTACCAAGTCATGGTTTATCTGTCATGGTGACAGATGTAACAACAAACACAGTTTTACGTGGGCAAAATGTAGACCAGATTCGTGCATTAGCTAGTATGACCAAGTTGATGACAGCAATGGTTGCGCTTGACCATGATTTGAACATGAGCCGCAAATTACAGTTGAGTAAATTGGCTGGTAGTAAACTACCCAAACGTGAATACACACGTGGTGAGTTGTTTCATATGCTATTGATTAAATCTGATAATGCAGCGGCAGAAACATTGGCTGAAGATTATCCTGGTGGGCGTATAAAATTTATTCGTGATATGAATCTACGTGCACAGATGATGGGAATGTATGGCACTCACTTTGATGACCCATCGGGATTGAGTAGTGGTAATGTGAGCACGGCATCAGATGTAACGCAAATGGTAATTGCGGCAGGTTATTATCCACAAATCAGAAACATTTCTACCAAAAAACAAACGCAAATTTTGACACAGGTCAAACGAAAAGAGAGAGTATTAGTTCTACATAATACTAATACTGCTATTCTTTCACAGATTGATGGTATTCAGGTAAGTAAAACTGGGTTTACTAATCCTGCTGGTTTTTGCGTGGCACTATTGGTAGAAAAAATGGTAAATGATGAAGTTCATCATCAAGTGATTGTTGTTATGGGTGCCCGCAATTCCGCACAGAGAGTTGACACAGTAAAAAAAGTGGCGTATAATGTCACGATAGGAGATGAATATGTCGCAATCCGAGTTTGATATTATTATGAATCGCATTAAGAATCTTACTGAATACGAAGTGCAAATTGAGATACCAGATTGTTTTGAATTTAATGGTCAAGTACCTTTCGATATGTCTATCTCTGGTGATACTGCATGGGTAAAAGTCATTGCAGAGACTTTAGAGGAGGCTAAACTGAAAGTAAATGAATACTTCGAAGGCAAATACAAATAAACCTTGGTTGGGTTCAGAGTATGATATGCCTGTTCTTGAAAATGAAGAAATGTGGTCGCAACGTGTAATTGATGAAGCAGCAAGTTATATGTGGTTAGATATTGAAAGAGAAGAAAATGACGCAAAAGAACAGCACAATAAAGATAATGCCTGAACCTAGCATCACTGGATTGTTTCCAACACCAGTTTTGTTTGCCAAGTTCTATCGTCCATTTAATGACGAAGAAAAAAAATACTTTGATGAATGTGCAAAAGATACCACACGCAACACTGGTAATCTAACGAGTCAAAATCGTTATGTACTTGATGACCCAGTAATGGCTGACATCAAAGATTACATGCAGTTCTATTTGAATTACTATATGGAAAATGTGTATGCTCCAAAACATCCGGTTGAAGCGTACATGACACAAACGTGGTTAAACTATACCAAGACCGGTGAGTATCATCACAAACATGCACACCCAAACAGTTGGATATCGGGGTGTTTGTATATTAATGCGGACAAAGAGAAAGACCGCATCACATTTTACAATGATAGGTATCATCGTATATCATTACCTACAGAGAATTATAACCCATTCAATTCCGAATCATGGTGGTTCTCTGTGGGAACTGGTGATATAGTATTGTTTCCATCGTATCTGACACACATGGTAGAACAAACAGTGAGTACAGATACACGAGTAAGCATTGCCATCAATTCTTTCTTGAAGGGATATATTGGTGATGAACATAGTTTGACTGGTTTGCATTTGAATGGTCAAAACACTGAAGCGCCACAGCGCATAGAGCCACGACCAGATAATATGCAAGCTGGGTATTAAGATAAATTATGAAATTGATTCTTGAACCGAATCGTAAGTATTTTATGCATCGTTATCGTTGGAGTCATGAAGATAGACGAAAACTTTTTAGACGAGCATTAAAAGATGGTAAAGTAAAAATTTTGTTAAAGAATCGTGATGGTTGGCTTTATCAAGTCAATAAGGGAGAAAACTAAAATCTTATAAATGCGGGTGTATGCTAATAGGTAACGCAAAGTGACTTAAAATCACTTGTTTGGAGGTTCGAATCCACCCACCCGTACCAAATAGGGCCTTTAGCATAATTGGTTATTGCAGCAAACTCATAATTTGTACTGTCTCGGTTCGAATCCGAGGAGGCCCACCAAATAACACGCCCATACCGGAACGCTCTTCTAAAGCGTAGTACCGTAACTGGAGTCAATGGGGGTTCGAATCCCTCTGGGCGTACCAAATACATTCGAACTCTTTATTTTTATAAATAAACTTATAGAGATAAAGAGGGTTCGAATGGGTAAATTAACTGAAGAAGCAAAAAAGAAAATATCTGAAGGAAGGAAGAAATATTTGCTGGAGAATCCAGACAAACATCCTTGGAAAAACAGCAATAAGTTCAAATCTATGCCATGTGAAAAAGTCAAAGAATATTTGACCAATAAAGGTATAATTTATGTGGATGAATGGTGTCCATTAGATGATAAATTGTATTCGATTGATATCGCATTTCCAGACATAAAATTTGGTATAGAAATAAACGGTAATCAACATTATAATAGAGATGGTACACTAAAAGAATATTACCAAAAAAGGCATGATGAAATTGTTGCCGCTGGTTGGTCAATCCTTGAATTACATTATTCTATAGCATGGAATTTGGAAAAATTAGATGTTTTGCTTGAAAAAAGAGAACAGCCAGATTATACTGAATACTTTGAAATCAAACAAAAGTTGGACGAAAAAAGAAAGAAAGAGCCAACAATGCCAAGAGGTAAAAAAGTAGCAATTAAAACCTCTGAAAAATGGGAATCACATAAGAAAATTGTAGAAAATTGTAATATAGATTTTACAAAATTTGGATGGGGGGTTCAATTATCTAAAATATTGGGCATTTCACCACAAAAATCTGCCAAATGGATGAAACGATATTTTCCTGATGTATATGAAAATATTTGTTTCAAAAAGAAACAAAACTGACCAACTATTTTATATTATGATTATTAACGTTGATGAAGTGCAGCGGGTAAAAGAATACCTGCGGACTGGTTTGAATTTGCGATTTTCAACTTTCGAACCAAAGCTTAGAAAGTTCCTTTATGAGCACACCATTCTAACTGGTGGTGCCATATCATCTTCTTTTTACAACGAATCACCAAATGATTGGGATTTGTATTTTAAAGATGAGGCATGGATTCAAAAGTTTAAATCATATATTGTGATTGATGAAATGATAAGAGAAAATGGTGTCAAAGACATCAATCCCAAATATATGGTTGAAACTGAGGTTGAAGGTAAACTAATCACTGCTAATGCAGTGACCTTCAACAATAATGTCCAAGTCATCACCATGGATTCAAATAAGATGCGTGAAACATTTGACTTCATTCATTGTATGCCTTACTATGATATACTGAACGACAAACTGTATATCTCACAAATACAATATGCAGCAATCAAAAACAAAAAGTTGATTCGTAATCCAAACGTCAAGACTCCAACAACCGAGCGGCGCATCAAGAAATTCATTGAAAGAGGTTGGACTCTGCCATGAATATCACAGTCACAGAGTTTCAGGTGGTTGAGCGATATGATTCTACCAAACAAAAAGTGTGGAGAGTTGAACTACAGTATCGTCAAGTGATTAAAACCGATAGTGGCTCAACTATTTACTCAAGTAATTGGGTAACTGTGCCCAGAACTAGAGTATTTGAACCGGAGTTAATATGATTGTACTTGCTCTGTTTTTTGTAATTATGGCTATAATATCTTTATTGCCAATGCTAATAGGACTAACTGATTTATGGTTCTGGTCAGTGACTGGGGAATCACTCACACATTTGTATTACCATGATTTGAGAGTGTTAAGTATATTCCTTTTTGTCGTTGTTGCCGCTTTTTTTATAGCAATTGCATTTGATTGTGCTGAACGATATTCAACAAATAAAAAATTGGAAAGATTTAGAAATGGCGATAAACAAACTGTCCACGATACCGAAACATCTAATGATTAATCCGGCACACCCGTTGCCACCAAATTCTGTTACATACCCAGGCACTGGTGATAGTTCTGGTACATATGCTGTTCCTGCCAGTATGGGTGGTGTATCAATAGGTGTTAATCCATTTCAATTCGACAATACTACTGTAAAAGAACACACTATTCAAGGTTCGATGCTGACTGTTTCAAAGATTATAGACCATTATGTAATGGAACAACTCAGTGAAGATGAAATAAAAAAATCAATGATTGGTCAACTGGTTGAAGAGATAATCAGAAATAAGTGTGTAGAATTTACAAAGCAAAGAAATGAAAGAAACAATGAAACCGTCATTCGTGCTAGGATATTTGTAACACCTGATACTAATGTCAGAATTATAAGAGAGTTGCTAAAATGACAACACCAGTTGACGCAAAAGTTACCAAAAATAAATCACTTTGGCGTAAAAGACAATCACCTAATAGGTAAAATATGCTACAATCATTCTTTGCAATCATTGGAGTGGTCGCCATTGCAGCGGCTATCTATCGTTTGGAGAAACTAAATGTCAAAGATAAATGACTTTATGTGGACTTTTTTAGCTAAATTTTGGCCAAACCAACACCCAGAAACAGCAACCGACCCACTATGGATAGTTGCTGGCACATATAAAGAGTTTGAAGACTTTGTAATACGCAAGCGCATGTTGGGTTTGTTTTTTGATTATCGTTTTGTGCATGATGCCGACTCTATTCGTGGATTACAACGAATTCGTGGACTGTATATTGGTACATATAAAGACAGAGTTGATTGGCCACAACTTGAAGACCATATCAAAATGATAAAGGCACGTGGGGGTTGACATTCACCCATTTCTATGTTAAAGTTTTATTGTCAGATAGGAGGTAATTATGGGTATTCCGTTCGATGATGAAATTAACGAATTGGCAAGGGAAATTGCCGAAGCTACGTTAGATGAAGAAATAGATGAAGAGTATGAAAAACTGATGGATTTGTTGTATGCTGAACATCAAGCATTACAGTATGCCGCAAATTCGTATGATAATGGGTGATTGATGAAATTATGTAAGGACTGCAAATACTTTACAACCACTAACACGCTGTTACCAACGCCGATGTGTGGGCACCAGAAAGCATTGAAGTATGATGACCCAATTTTTGGTGACCATCAAAAGAAAACGTGTAAAGAAATGCGTGAAAACAGTGACTATTGTGGTATCACAGGCAAGCTGTGGATATCATCTGCTTTATTTACTAAAGAGGAATTTCCTTCGATATGAACAGACTAATTGTAATTTTCTTGATGCCCTTGACAATTGTTGTCACTGGATGTAATACTGTGAGTGGCACACTTGTTGGTGCAGGTAAAGACCTACAAGCTGCCGGTTCGTGGATATCACCCAAAGAACAAGTTCCACTGAAATGAACGAAGATGATTTAGTATATCGTCTACGCAAACGTGCAGAGATACGTCGGCAAATACCTTCACGCAAATCTGTGCAGGAGGGTAAACCCGACCGTATCTCTGATATACTTGAAGAAGCAGCAAACGAAATTGAACGTCTGCGTGAGTATGAGTGGATGTATAAAGACTTACAAAAATGAGATATTGGACTATTTACTATCCTGCACCACACCCAACACAAGATTTTGATATCGATGTTTGTGAAACGCTATCCGACCAAGAGATATTAGATTATTATTGGGATTATTGGTCAGGTAAAATGCTAGAGAAAGGACCTAATGATTCGTGCACCTTTGAGAATTGTATCATCGATTGGTGCATTGTACATTGGGCAGAGCGTAATTATTGGCGTGAGATGAAAGAATACTACGAATGAAACAATGGAAAAAAAGTGCAAACGATTGGCACTTGTTTTATGATGTCGATACTGGTAAAATTGTAGGTCGTGTTGCGTTTAATAGTTATACCGATACTGGTATTGCAACCTATAATGATAAAGAATTGGGTGAGTACATTAGCCTTGAACATGCGAAAGAAGCTGTTGAAGCACAAAATTATTATGAACAACATGGATATGTAAAATGAAAATTTATATTGATTGTGAGTGGACAAAGTTTGACGGTGAATTGATATCAATGGCACTGGTGCCACATGATACCACTGGACTGGTCAAACCATATTTTTATGAAGCATTGCCGTGGGCACCGCATCTTTGTGACCCATGGGTGGTAGATAATGTATTGCCTGTGATTGATAAAGAACCAGTTGAGAAATGGGAATTTGATTCTCTGCTATCACAATTTTTAAATCAATTCAGTTACAACGAACCAATTCATATTATTGCAGATTGGCCCGAAGATATTGCATGGTTCTGTCGTGCATTGATTACAGGTCCGGGTATGCGTATGAATACACCGCCACTGTTGATGCAAATTGTTCGTGTGAATAGTAAATCAGAAAATCCACATAATGCACTTGCTGATGCTATGGGCATCCGTGATTACTTTTTGAATACTTAAATTGTGGAAGAACACGAATGAATAACTTTGCTGATGAATTAGAACAAGCAGTTGCCGCCAGTAAAGCAGCAATATTTGATTTGATTGAACACAATGAAATGCTTGATGATGGTGGATATCCAACTGATGCTGCATTGGATGCAATCAAACTATGGCATTTTTCTGATGCAAGAGGTTGGTTCAAATTCATTGAAGGATTGTGGTGGCATTCAAGTATGTTATGGAAAGAGGATGATGTACCACATGACTTGAGAAGTTTCAAAGGTTATGAAGATAAAATGGTTCATCGTTATTGGATATCCACTGGCGGTTGGTCGGGCAATGAGAGTATAATTCGTGCCATGCAAGAAAATAATCACATGTTATGGACTTTGAACTGGGTACAATCACGCCGTGGTGGGCATTATATTTTTGAATTGAAGGAATTTGAATAATGACATACGAAGATGAAGTAATCAAAGCGGCAAAAGATGGTCTATTGTGGGCACATGTTGCAATGACTCCAGAAATGGAAAAATTGTTTCGTGTGATATACAAGGCTGGATATAACCGTGCTAAATTTGATGCACTACAAGAAGTGGTGATGCAACAAGCTTTCAATGATTGATTGGAAATAAAATGATTGTACTAATATTAGTTTTGTGTTTTCTATTTGCGGGTGAGCCTGACTTGTGGGATAATCTTCATGCATGGGCTATGCATGCCACTTCACCAAATACTACCAATGTCACCATTGTGAATGGAGATTGTAAATAATGGATGATTCTCCTGCAATTATTATTATGATTATGATGTTTGCGGCTATCTTTGTTACTGGTTTTGGAGTACACAATTCAACTAGACAAGATGCAATTGAAAATTGTATCAAGGCTCATAGTGATTGGACAGTAACACAAGCAAATAATTATTGTAACACTGTGATTCGTGAAGGTAAACTGCCATGAATTTTATCATAAATTTTATAACAAGAATTCTTCACATTATACCGTATGTTCATTTCTATGGCAAATGGTCAGATACCGATGAGTGTTCACCATGGGGTGATGATGAAAGACAAAAACGATATTGTATTCACTGTAACAGAAAACAATATCGCTCAGTTAATTGTTTTTCTTTTATAAAATGAGTGATTACACAAAAAATCTGACCGCTGAAGAGTTGATAAGATACATTGCTAATGACTATGTGGAATTATCACACGACAAGGTATTGTTGCAGCGTAATGAATACATTCAAATATGTCGAGAATGGATAAAACATAATGAACGAGAATGACTTAGTGTACCGCCTACGCAAACGAGCAGAGATTCGTAGGCAAATACCAGGGCGCAAATCGGTTGAAGAGGGTAAGCCTGACCGTATTGCTGACATATTGGAAGAAGCCGCCAATGAAATTGAACGACTGCGTGAGTATGAATGGATGTATAAGGACTTGGGAAAATGAACAATCGATTCAAAGAACTGGTTGAACAGGCTTCATCTGGTGCATGTTATGATGAACCTGGCGCAGTTACATTATACAATGATGAGATAAAAAATTTTGCGGAGTTGATTGTTCGGGAATGTATAGCACAATGTTGGACTGTATCAGAAATAGAACATAAAGGAGATGTTATTTCTGAATGTTCTAAGAGAATGCGAAAACGTTTTGGAGTCGAATAATGATTTTTTCAATCAATGAACAAATGATTGAAACTGCCCTTAGAGCAAACGGATGGAACGATTTGTGGGATTCAGACAATTGGGTACACGAATCGGCAATCAATCCCGATAATGCAGGAGTCAGTAAAAAACGAGCATTTGAGATTTTACTTAGAGAATGTAATCTTATTCCATTGAATGTAGAACAATGTTGGAGTTGAAGAATGAACGAAAACATAATATTTGGTTGGGCACTATTGTTCGCCGTAGCTGGCTCTGAAAGAGCACAAAAGTATGTGCAAAAGACATTTGATTATTATTGATAAATAGTGCTATGATTTGGTGATAACCCAATCCATAGCCATCATGTCAGACAACCCAGACTTCAAAAAATACAGACCCAAAAAGAAAAAAAAGATGACGGTGCCAGCCGAATTCTTAGATGATGCCAAATCATATGATGATAAGTTAGTCCTAGTAAAAACACTCACCGAAATGGAAAAAGGTCGAGTGCTTTTAATCATAAAGGGAATGCTATCTGATGCAGTAAAGAAGAGAGATAGAAAATGAAACAACTGCTGGAAATGCTACCCAAAATATTGGGCATGATGCCAGAGTTGGTGAAGTATATCAAATACATTCCTATTCTCATGATATTGGCTGGCATTGGTTATGGTGTACTGTATGTGGTTCAGAACTACAAAGACCCATACAAATGCTACAACAATCAGTTATTCAAACAGAAGTCAATTGATTCAAATGTGTATGTTTTTGTTGGTGATATATGTGTGAGTGGTGATAATGAAAAACCTATTAAACTATCTGAAGAGTAAATGGGACGTGGCTACACTGATATCAATCTATTTGATGTTGGCTGGCACATTTGGCATAGCACTAACAATAATTAACGTCAAACGACAGGAAGCGGAAGCTCACTGTACCAATAAGCATGGTATTCTGATAACAGATAAGTCTGGAGAATACTATTGCATCAAAGAAAAATCTGTGATAAAGTGATTATCGTATTCATTGTACAGGTTGCAATTATATTATTATGTCTAGCAATTCTATTACATTAGTTGTAACAGAACAAATTAAACCGGAGTGTAGATAATGTCTATTTTATATCCCAGAGAAGAAGCAACAATCGGTAAAGTTGGTGGTGTTGGTGGTATTTCCGGAAAAATAGGTGGTGGTGGCAGTCAGCCGGGCACCAATATCAAAACTCAAGAACAAGTTCTTATAGAACAATTAGACCGTCGTATTGGTTATAATGATAGAGATATTGACACTATTGTAATTAGGTTGCAAAAATTAATATACAACGTAAAACCGACAGATGAAGAGCAAAAAGATTTTGGCCGTCTTGTTGATAGTGCAACAAAACGACGTAATATTAAAACAATGGAAAAGCAAGCAGAAGAAAGATATCAAAAATTGCGTAGTGAAATGTTATCACTTGAGCAAGATTATCCCCATTTAAAAGATAACTGTTGACAGTTTACCCAATATCGTGCATAATATGACTGTGATGATTTGAACGGAGGTCAAAATGCTCGGTGAAAATTGGTTAGATGGTCAGCATGTCATCGGTATGTACATGGGTGAGTTTGCCGTGTCTGGTATCGTTACTCTGTCACGTGTCAAATATGGTGGTGATATGAGTCACCATGTCAAGCTGGACAATCCCATTACCGTCTACGGTGCCGTTCGTGATACCGTTATTCTTGATTCTAAAGAAGTGAAAGGGGTGCTGTAATGTACGTCAAAGAAATATACGAAAACAAAGTTCGTATTGTTCATGAAGGTAGTCCATTCGATGTTGCCAACGATATTCGTGTAGAATATCTGAAAGATGGTGAATGGACTTTCTACCACGGCATAAATTCGTTATCGGATGATTATGCAAACACCAATGCACGTGAGTTTGCAATTCGTGCATTAAAAACTATGTTTGGATAATGAGTGAATATTTTTGAGATGGGCTGGAATGCCTTTTTTGATGGCATTCCACAAGTAGACAATCCTTTTTTTGATTCTGAATTTGTTGAGTGGAACAAAGGCTGGCAACAGGCCGCACTCAGAAAACGTATGGTGAAATATTCTTAATCATGAAATTCAAAACTAAAACATATCACGAAGCGGTTGAAATGGCTGCTAAAATGATGACTGTTGACAATGATTCTACTGCTGAAATGGCTATGATATCATTCATCTATGGACAGCATCCACTCAAAGTAATGAAGGATGTTGAATCATTCTACAAACGCTGGTCTAAGCTTGTCACAAAGGATGAACAGTGAAAGCATACAATCTAACCGGTGTATTTGATAATGGACACTTGTGGAGAGATGGTAAGCCACTGGTATATGTCAATCGTGAAGATGCCGAAAAACAGATGTCAATTGAAATCAAAGCATATACATGGAATAACCACTGTCCCGTGGCATTTATGATTGAAGAAATCGAAGTACATTTTCCAAAATGAGCGCAATTGTTTTTCATAAAGCGCCGCATGTGGGTGCACAAGTTACATTGACATATTTTGATGCTCACACATCAAAGTCTTTTACTTTGTTAACGTTTACTGGTGATGGATACACAAACAGGTTTGATTTTAAAGTTAATCTTGATGCTCACAAAATCATCATAACCGTGGATGGTGTTTTGCAACCATCAACCGAGTGGACATGGAAGGATGACCAAATGCAGTCAACTAATACGAAAAATAAGTCTGTAATATTATTCAATACCGAAAAATTATACGGTACAGAAATAAGCAATGGTCTACCGACATATCGCAGCCCATTTACAATATCGGATGCTGATAGTGTGGTTTCCAGTGGTGATATTTCACGACGCATTGACAAAGTTCTGGCGCAACTTGGCTATACATTAGTTGACATAGACTGGTCGGGTAGAGCAATAATATATTATAAGGGATAAATTGATGAACGAACGAATCGATGACCTAATTGAACAATGCACCGAGTATTGGACAGACAAAGGTGAAGAGTATTTCGACAAGAAAAAGTTTGCCGAGTTGATTGTGAGAGAATGTGCTAACAGATTACGAGAAATTGATTATGAATTGATGTTTGTTGAAGATGGTATGTGTAATCCCAGTATTTCAGACGCCATGCTTGTGGCCGCAAGTGACATTGAAGAACATTTTGGACTGAAATAATGAAATGCGAATACCAATGCTATGAAATAGGTGGACCATGGATAGCAGAGAATCCAGACTGTCCCGTTCATGGACATGAGGCACAAGCCGAACAGAATAAGCGTCAATGGGAAAAAGAACGATTGTACCAACAAATCCATGATGCTAAAGACATAGAGGATTTAAGATTGATTTTATATGATATAGTGGAGAAGCTATGAACGAACGAATCAAAGAACTTGCTGAACAGGCTAATAATGATGTAAGTGGTAATGCTTTTTCAATGGCACGATACAATGAAAAGTTCGCCGAGTTGATTGTGAGAGAATGTATATCACAAATAGGTGAATTCACTGGCGAACAAAATGTTGAACCTGTGGTTCTTGCAGACGGCACCCGTGGTTATGATTATGACACAGTGAGCGCCGAAGAGGTATTAAGAAAACACTTTGGGTTTGAACAATATGATTCATAAAAGACAACCCCATGTGACACAGGCTGAACTGCATGACCTATTTGAATATCGGGACGATGGGCACCTAATTAGGCGCTCCAACGGACGCATAGCGGGCTGTGTAGACGTTTCTAATGGGTACTGTATCCTAAAAATCAAGAAACAGAAATATCGTGTCCACAGGCTTATATTTCTGTTTCATCATGGACATTTGCCTGAAATGATTGACCATATCGATGGTAATCGTTCCAACAACAAAATCGAGAATCTACGAGAAGCCACCAAGAATCAGAATTGTCATAATTACAAGAAACCAGTTACCAATACTTCAGGATACAAAAACATCTATTGGGACAAACGAAATGAGAAGTGGCGGGTGATGATTGAAGAGAATGGTAAACAATATACCAAACGATTCGAGGATAAGCAGGAAGCAATAAAATACGCCGAGCAATTGCGTAATCAGTTACACAAAGATTTTGCTCGGCGTGAATGAGGAATTACAGGTCAATCCATTTACCAGAATCATCACGCATTTGAATTGTACTGGCAGTCCAGCCACCATTATTCCAGTATCTGATGCTGCGATACGTGCGTCCGTTTTTACTCCATGCAGTAGATTGTGACATACGTTTATCCATTTCAGCCCCCTATTAATAACTAAGTGTGGTATTTGCTCTTTCAATTGCCTCAGTCCAGTTGGCAACCCATTTGAACGGTAATTCTTGCACTTCATGTGCAGTAAATTCACCTTTGTAACCCACGGCAAAGGTGAATGTGCGTTTCTGATTATCACGAGTAATTTTGACCCATTTGGATTCGGTACGAACATATTTCTCAGTGAATCGTGCCATGTCTGTTTCTCCGTTCAATCAATCAATCAACAGACATAGTATCTCACAAATGGGTAAACATGTCAAGCGTAAATCCAAGCTTTGTAACGCTCATATGCCCTAATGCGTGATGAATTATTTGTTGTCTTTTGGACAAACTCCACGGGCTTACCTGCCAAGTCCATTTTCTGTTTGAACAGGTATGCGTCGCAGTCTTCTTCAAGATATACCCAGTCACCTTTGATATATGAGTATTGAGTAATATCACGTGCAATACCCAATTCCTTAATCAGTGCCAGCGGCACCTTGACCCAACCATGTCCGGGGTCAGAAAAGAATGTAAATTTCATTATATAACTCCAAAGTCTTCGTTGATGGCACGGATATAATCTTCAGAAGTGGGAACTTGTCCTTTTTCTTCCATAATAACATCGGTAATCAGAATTGAGGCAATGACCTTTTTGTGAATATCGGCAGCAACCAATTCGGCAAACTTTTCATATTTTAACCAAGTCATTGGGTCAAAGTTATATTCCAATCCAGCCTGTTCAGCAAGTTCTCCAATTCGGACATTCATACAAACTCCCAGAATAGTTTACGATTCTTTTTTTTACGTTCTGTCCAGTACGGTATTGCCCATTCCAAATTCGTTTCAATGACAATCGGGGTCATTTGATACATTGGATTAAGTCGCCGTGATGCATAGACCTTCATAATCATAATTATCCCTCCAGTGTATAGGGTTTGTCCCACTTACCGATATTAACGTCGATATAGTATGCCGTATCGAAGTAATCGACTTGTGCATCCGAGTTATCGTACCAATCAGCCGAGTACATAGCAGGAACAATCTCAGCCAATGCAGCCTTTGCTACGCCATCGAAGTGGTCTTGATACCAGTACGGATTAACGTCGATACATTTATCAGCCTTAAAACGTGGTTCACAGGTTTTGTTGAAGTTACCGATAAAATCAATCTTACCCGATTTGATGGTCAATACGGCAGTCATATGATTACGTACCGACAGAGAACCTTTAAGACCGTATTTCTTAAGAATTGGTTTGATAGCAGCAGCGATTTTTGCCTTACGTTCCTGATTCATATAAGCCATGATTTTCTCCTAGTTCGTTAATCAGTCATCCAACAAACACAGTATCTCACAAATGGGTAAACGTGTCAAGCATTATTACCGAAAAAATCTATGTTTTATTGTAGTACACTTTCCTTTTTATCCAATCCACTTGTCTGAATTTATAGCCTTTGAGTTCAATTGCTCTTTTGATACGATGAAGAAGGTCACCCGACTGTGGTGCTCCGGCAATGTAAATATCGTAATCTTCTTTCGAAAATGTAAATGGCGAAGAATACACTTCTTCAGAAACGATATCGGTAATCAATTCTTCGTGCTGGAATTGGATTACAGATTTACTCATTGTTTACCCAAAAATTCACGGCTTTTTAGTACGATATCACGCACACGCTCACGGTCAAGTGTATCAGAGCAGAATTCTTGACCAGCATTGAGTAATTGTATCATGTACAATTCTGTAGCCAAAAGTACTTCGTTTTCTGTGAAATTTAGTTCATAAATGCCATCTTTTGCATAAAAAGACATGCAATAATCAACAAAATTCGTTAGGTCTTCTTTTGTCATATCGGCAATGTTCATATCAGTTCTCCACGGGTGCATACAAGTTTGCTTTTTGCCATGCCCACAAATCATTGACTTTATTGAATACAGGACCAAACAGATATCCGGTTTCTACGACACAGGTTTGCCAGCCACCGAGTACGTTTTTGCATTGGATATTCATACAGATTCCTTTCGTTTTTCGTCCATCATCTCAAACAGAATGAATTTGGCAACATTCAATTGCTGGCGAATCGTTTCTTGATTATCACCCATTGCTGCCAGTTCTTGACAATCACTGAGAATACCGGCAACGACCATTTCCAAGCCCGACAATTTGCCCGTTATCGATTCAATGTATTGCTCACGGATATCTTCTTTGGACATACCGAACATACGTTTTTCATCTGCTCTCATGTTTTTCTCCAGTGATTAATCATCCAACAGACACAGTATGCCATTATTGGGTAAACATGTCAAGCAATAATACCGCCTTTTTTCAATTTAACTTGTTGCGATAATGTCAACGGCTCCAGCATTAGCTCCCAACCACAGCCACGCACCACATCACCAAAGTCTTTCAATGCTTCGTCATACAGACGCTTGGCCTTAGTCTTGGATATATTGCTTACTACGATATATTGACCATCTACCAGTTCTTTGTAAAACATGAAATTCTTGGGGTATTTCATAATATCCTCTTTATCAATCAATATGGTAATAATAATCTATAATGGTAAACATGTCAA
>JACCDP010459777.1_pt1 | contig 18846 bp, 14 predicted proteins | sample 7445841 | NCBI WGS metagenome assembly JACCDP01 (sample SAMN15323441, study PRJNA562643) | freshwater metagenome | isolation source: river surface water | place: USA:Blue River Watershed | collected 2017-08-17
ATGGTGTGGGTGATACCAAATGCAACAGCGTGTGAACTATCAGGGAATTCATTAATTGGTAATGATTATTTTACGTATTCACCGAATGTTTATGACACATTTGAGTATGCAAAACTGATATTTAATGGTAATGACAGATTTGATGCAAAGCCAGCAGAGTATTTCAGGAATGCTCAAAACTATGAGTATCATTCTCGTACGCCAATGAAGTTTATATATACATATTCATTTGCATTAAAACCTGAAGAATTTCAGCCTTCCGGTACTTGTAATGCATCACGATTGGATGATATTACATTAAATTTAACATTTGACCCTAATTGTCTGAATACAAATCGTCAGTTGAGACTATATACTCGTAATTATAATATATTAAGAATCATGAATGGTCAAGGTGGATTAGTATTTTCTAATTAAGAAGCCTACAAACCTGTATAAGATATTTATTATGTGTAATAAACTAATCCTAAAGGTTTTGAACAGGACAATTAGAAGAGGGCTATGGCATCTGAAATTCTAGATGATACATTTGTTAGAGTACTGGAAGTTAAAAGCGGTGCTTATTTCAATACTGTTAGATTACAAAACGTCCATGATGGTATAGTTGATGATGATGCAGTAACATTGCGACAATTAAGGGGATATGTATTGCCTTTAAGTACAGTGGTATCATCATTGGTATCATCGGTTGATTATTTATTGGCGCATGGTGGTGGAGGTGGTTCACCAGAGCTATGGTCAGGATATCCTGCACTGAGTAATGTGGACATGGCAAATTCAACGATTAATTCAACACTTGGTATTCAAGTAATGAATGGTACAAGTAGTCTTACATTAAATTATTTTACATTAAACAATATAATTGATGTTAGTACTGTTGTATCAACACTTAGTTATTATAATGCAGTGGAGGCTTGTTTAATTGTAACAAATTCTCATAATATAAGTTCGGTGACTGCGAACGTAGCGGATGTAAGTACAATAGTTTCAACACTCAGTTATTTTAATGCTGTAGAAGCGTGTTTGACTGTTACAAATGCGCATAATATAAGTACAGTTACAGCAAATGTCGCAGATGTGAGTACGATAGTTTCAACGCTCAGTTATTATAATGCTGTAGAGGCTTGTTTGACTGTTACAAATGCGCAGAATATAAGTACAGTAAAAGAGAGTTTAGCAGGTAAACAGCGTCTTGCTTATTCAACCCTGAATGTTGGGTCTTATAATTCTGGGCATATTGTGAGTACAGTGGTGAGTACATTAGGATGGTTAAATACATTTAATAATACAACAGGTTCATTAGGAAATATTAATTTGAATCTCAGTACTTTGTCTATATGGCCTAATAGTCAATTTGATTGTATGAGATTTTACCATACTGGCTCCTTGTCACAATGTAATGTAAATGTATATGCAGAAAGTTCATCAGCAGCATCAGGACTATTAGCGACTGTTCAGCCAGGACAGAGTTATACATTTATATGGAGTGGTGATGCCGCGGCAACGGGTGATGCAAGACGTCTATCAACAAATTATCTTGCCCTTAATGGTTTCTAAGGGGATAGTGCCTTAGGGGATAGTGCCTATCCCCTTACCCCTACGCTTAAGATAAGTGATAGTGCCTATCGCTATCGCTTAGTTGAAGGGGCTTAAAGACCATCTCTAGTCATTTGACTTGTAGTGGGTGGAGTGTGATATATTTATTATTATATTTTGTATTTTTTGCTAAAAATATACAAAATCAGGTACATCAAAAAAATGAACAAGACCGGCCGCGTCCTCCAAACAACAAAAAAAACACCGCGTATATAAATGACCATATCACAGGACAATACTTTTATTAAGTTCCTGCAAAGTCGTAAGGCGGAAAGAGGTCAGCCATGCACGATGACGGGAATGGATAAGAAGATGCCAGGAAGATGGATGGTCACTGATAGTGATTATCCAACATTCCTCGATGAACTTCATAATTATCTATTTACTAAACAATTGCGTCCTATTGGTCTTGTAGAAACACGTCGTCCAGATAAAGTAGCTCCATTACTAGTTGATTTAGACTTCAAATATCCTTCTACAAGTAATCTTCATCGCAAATTTAATGAAACACATATTCTTAAATTTGTACAGTCATTAGCATCAACTCTTAATAAATTCTACAATCTAACAAGTTATGAGCCGAGATTCTTCGTAAGTCTTCGCCCAAAACCCTATACACCTCGTAATGGTGAGCAGGTTGTTAAAGATGGTATTCATATTATCTGTCCAGATATTGTTCTTGCTGCAGAATGTCAACTTGCAATCAGAACATACATGCTTCGAAATAATGTAATTGAGGAATCCTTCGACGGTACCGGTTATATTAATTCGGAGAAGGACATTTATGATGAATCTATTGCTTCTGGTCGAAATGGATGGTTCTTTTACGGTGAGTCAAAACCGGATATTGACCCATATTTGATTTACAAAGTCTACAATATGAATCCAGATGACGAAACTATTAGTGAGGATGACACAGAATATACTGAACGCGAGCTACTTGAAATGTGTAGTGTTCGTTATAATCTGTGTGAACCGATTGAGAATTTTAGGAAAGAGATGAAACGCGAATGGGATGAATTAAAGAAACCATTGGCACCCACTAAAGTCGCCGCTACTCCTGAACCAATTAGGGGTGGTGGTGCTGGTGGATATGGAGACGCTGATGAGGCAGATGCAGAAACAGTTGATGAAACGGTAGTTGATACTGTATCAGAGCGTATTCCTGCTTGGCTTCGTGTAAAACCTGACCCTCTACAAATTGAGCAAGCAAAACGCATTGCTCTAGAATGCTTATCAGCTGAACGCATGAACAATTATGATTCATGGCTAAAAGTTGGTTGGTGTTTGCGCAATATTGATTCAAGTCCTGAGATGTTCAAAGTCTATATGGATTGCAGCGCAAAATCACCGAAAGCTAAATTTAATAATATAGCAGAGCTGCGCTCCAAATGGGATAACAATTGGGGCCGCACTGAAGAACAAAAAATTATGTTAACTCTCCATTCCCTACATGCGTGGGCCTTGGAAGATAACCCAGAGCAACATAAAAAAATTGTTGATGATGATATCATCAATGAAATCATGTTTTCGCCTATCACAGAAACCCATACAGCCAAACTATTACATAAGATTTATAAAGGTCGTTATGTATCATGTTTGGATGTGGGTAGACAGGCAGCATGGTTTGAATTCAAGAATCATGTATGGAAAGAGATTGCAAAAGCGGTCCCTCTTCGTATTGCAATTCATGAAACATTTGCCAATCTTGTAAATCAGGCCGGTCAACGCTTCAAACTCAATATCCAATTCATTGATGATAATGGTAAGGATTTGAAGAACAATGACCAACTCCGTAGATATAAGGAGATTCTTGATTGGAATATGCAACTAAACAAGACTAAACCAAAAGATAATATTATGCGTGAATGTGAATATATATTTCACCAGGAGCGCTTTTGGCTAAATCTAAATAAGAATCCTTATCTTGTTGGTTGTGCAAATGGAATTATCGACCTTCGTGGCAGTGACCCTGAAAACCCGCGAGTCGAATTCCGCCGAGGATATGCTGATGATTGTGTCAGCTTCCAAGCAGGTGTTGTTGATGAACACCCTGCAATTGAATATAAACCATGGAACCCCGAAGACCCTATTAATGAAGAGTTAGATGACTTCTTCGAAAAGGTTTTCCCGCGTCCAGATTTGCGTAAATACGTATGGAGACTGTTAGCATCCTGCCTTGAAGGTCAGAATAAAGAGCAACGTTTCTATTTCTGGCTTGGTATGGGTGGTAATGGTAAATCTAAGCTTCAAGCGCTTATGCAATTTACATTGGGTGAATATGCGGATGATTTGATGGCACAAGCTTTGACCAGAAGACGAGCTGATGCAGATAAACCCAATCCAGAACTAAAACGACTTATCGGTAAACGCTTTATTGCTTTGCAAGAGCCCGACCCTGATGAGCCACTAAACACTTCAGTAATGAAGCAAATGTCAGGTGAAGACCACCTTATTATTAGAGGCTTACATGAAGCCCCTATTTCAATTAAGATTGCAGGTAAAATGCATCTTATGGCAAATAAATTACCACCAATTCATCAGTTTGATGATGGTGTAGCACGACGTATCCTTGACTCAGTGATTCCATTTGAGTCCAGATTTGTAGATCCGTCAAATCCAGATTTGAATCCCGCTAAACATATTTATCCAAGAGATTATGAATTGGATAAGAAACTTGTTCGTTGGCGCAATGTATTCTTTAGTAGACTTGTACATGTTTATCAGACCGAATATTTGAAATTCGGTCTTGGTGCAATTCCTGCAATCGTCTCAGCAAAAGGCCGTGAATATTTGGAGGCCTTCAATTCATATGCGAAATTCCGCAATGATTGTATTCGTAAGACAGCTGCAACTATTGGACACGAAACATCTCTTATTGAGATTCAACGAGCATATTCTATTTGGCAACGGGAATCTGGTACACGTAAACTTGCCCCTCAGGACTTGAAGAATAGTCTTGAAAATGATTTCGACAAAGCAGACATCAAAGGTGCTAAAATCATCTGGAAACATATTAGAGTATTTATGTCACCAGAGGAAGCAATTGCATTCGATAATGATTGCGAAGAAGGTAGAATTTAATCACTGACTTTTAATAAAACACTTATTTTTTTAGGCAAGACTTGTTACCATTGAATATATAAAGAGTCCTAAGAAGACAAAGAATACTAAACTAATCATAAAAGTAGAAATAGAATAATTAGCCTGTTTAGTCAAGACCATTATAGATGTTAATGAAAAAAACAAGTAGGAAAATGCTAGTGCTGCTAAAATATAATCCTGCATAACAATTAAATATGGTTTTCCTGAACTTTCAAGATTTTTACCGCGTTTACCAGCAAATTCTGTATCAATTGCAGTAACTTGTTCTTTTGTTTGTTGAACTTCTTCCTTCATTTTCTTTTCATCTTCTTGTAATTGTGCCAAATATTTATCCATATTTTCATTTTGTGACATTGAATTAATTAAACCCTCCACTTCTGTAACTTCAGCTTCAGCCAGTGCCTTCAAGTCATCAAATTGCTTCTTAAAATTAATAGTATCATTCAAATAATTAAATGGCTTATCTTTGTATATTGGATTATTGGGTACACATTTATCCAAATAATTATTGTATCCCTGTGAAAACTGTCCAACATTTGGTCTGCATTCAGAAATAGTAGTATCTCCCATCTGTTATTTCATATGTAATATTACTAGGTAAAATATTACATTTGAATTGTTAGTATTTTTATTTATTACTTTTTCTTAGGAACTCTTAAGTCCCTCATTTGTTTCTGGAACGAACCAGCCCCAGCTGAAATACCACCAGCAATATTACCAAGAGTTCTAGTAAATGTATTTGGCATATTGGTGAGTGTCTGCTCGGTTGATTCATATAACTTCTTGAATGTATTAACAGCTGAAGGACAATCTGGTGTCGGGATAGGAGGACCAGAGAAACGAGGGAAGTCCTTCTTGTTCCAGTAACGCTTATTACGTAGGAATTCAGTGTAATGACCACGATTCACAATAGTCATTATTACAATAACAATTAGCCAGAAAGTAACAAAGCTAATTAATGGAGTACCGATAATACCCATACGCCACATACTAGTAAGGAGTGTAAGTATAAGGACAACAATGAAAATCACCTGATAAACAAATAGGGTGTCTTCACGATTGCCGGATGACCATTGATTAATTTCATATTGACGTTGAGCAAGGTCACGGTCATGTATTAATGCATTAGTATCACGCTTCATACGGTCAACAGGGTCCTGGCTCAACTTTAAAAGGTCTTTATTACGCTGATAATAATAATAAGTATTCTTTTGAGTATCAACAGCACGGTCTAAATCACCAAGAATCTTTGCAATATTTTCATCCTTATCTGTAAAAACCCTATTCGTTACTTCATCCTGATTCTCTGATAAATATTGGTCAAGGTTGCCTTGTTTCTTAAGTTCATTAAGGTTAAGAGCCAATGCAACATCAATGTTGTTCATGGCATCTCTACTAATTTGGTCTGCTCGTGTTCCCATATCTACATACTAATTAGATATCAACCGGAGACTTACTGTGCCTTGTAAACATAGAAAAGAAGACCAAGAGCAACAACATCAAGGAAGAAATATAATGATAGAAGATTCTTATTAGCACGCGCCTTCTCTTGAGTGTATTCAACCATACGCTTACGTAGCTCTACAGCAGGAACCTCCTTACGAAGAATATCAGCATGCGACTTCAACGTATCAAAATATTTCTGAATTTCACTGTTAGAATCGTTAATATTGGTCTGAAAGTTCTGTGTTGTTGCATACTGATTATCAGCTATCGCATTTGCAATTTGAGATAAATCCTGTAATTTGCGATTTAGACGTACAGCAACCTTAGTATATTCTTCAATAGTACCTAATACACCAGTACTGCCTGCCGTAGCATTTGCAATATTAGTAATTAACTGCTTAAATGCAAACTTATAACGGGCTAAATAAAAACAATATTCATCCTTTACAAATCCCTTAATCTGGTTTGTTTTTTCCATGTATTCCTTGATAATTGCATCCTGACTCTTGTTCTCAATGTATTCCATTTGAGGCTCGGCCGGAATCACTTTACCCTTTAAATTACGAACACGTTCATCTAAATAGCCTTTTGTTAACATACCACTTTCATCTCGATTACTTCCTGATACTGCAGCCTCCATAACTGATGTACCATTATAGGCCTGGTCTAACTCAGTCATCGTAAATTGAGTATTATTTGTCGGACAAATAGTTGACATCTCTATATCTATCTATTTACTTAGGTAATCAATTTACCTAAAAATCCAAACGGCAATAAACTAGCAAAGAATTTAAATACTGATACAACAGATGATACTGCTTGGAATCCTACACTTTGCACTGTTCCTATAACCCCTGTTTCTGGAACACCAGCATTAGCAATATCACTCATTGACTTTAATTTATATACACCCAATCCTGTTCCTAAGAAAAATACAATAGAAATTACTATCATAAATGGAATCGACTGTTTCCTTAATGGTCTTTCTAACATACCCCATGTTTGATGATAACTTACTGCATAATCTTTGGTCTCCACCATTGCATCACGTGTAAATGCCGTAGAAAGATTATCTTTCTCTTTCTTTAATTCATCTTTCATTTGATTAATTGCTGTTACCTTCTCAGTCACCTTTGATGCATAATCAGCAACATTCACTGAACTCATTATTTTCTTTCGTAATGCAATTAATGGTTGATAAACTGTTGTTTGATATATTTCATATTTACTTTTAATAGTATTTATTGGGCCATCAATTGTTGCTTTAGCATTTGCAGCGGGTGAATTATCAGCAGTAGGATTTGCAACCACATTTGAAACACCTCCACTTTTCACATATTCTCCAAGTACTTGTGCTGCCGATGATAAATCTGACGCAAGACTATTAGAAACTGTTACAGGGTCAGAGATATATTTGTCCAAAATCTTCTTTTTTTCTAAAATTTTGTTTAGTTCTTCCTTTTGCTCCAATTGTAAACCAGAATAGACTGTTGTTTCTTTAGCAGCATCTGACTTCGCATTTTCAAAAAATTCAAATAATGCCGGCATATATCTAAACCTTCATGATAATTAACGTCGGGATTTAGAGGCACACACTATACACAATTGATTCCCCAACAGTTTCACTAGGGCGTGTAATCTTCACAATATCGCCTGGTGCTAGTCCCAGACAACGCGTTACAACATCATTATGATACCGCAAAATTGGAAGCTGCCCCTTAGATTTACAATTAATTGCTTCCAATAACTCACTATGCTTATCCTGTGGAACAATCTCGAACTTGGGCTGCAAAACATGGTCAAGTGGATTATTTACCAAACGATACAAATAATAGAAATGTACCTTGAGTTTACGTGTAACCCAATATTTCATAGCCGCCTTATGATGTGCATCCTGAATCTCATCTTGAAGAATTACAAAGAACTCTGATTTTGCTAGTTCTTCATCCGATAGTTTCAATTCATCAATAAAAGTATCCAAGAAAGCCTTTGTACGCTTAGGAGGATAATACAATACATGACAGACGGTCTTATTTTCAGTATCAGTTTTCTCTACACGGAAATCTAGAGCATGATTCTCTGGATTCGTCTTACTATACATTAGCTCCACCTCACGAGTTGAGAATCTCTCAAAAGGTGTAATATTGTATCCACGACGATTCAATAAAGACAATACAGTTAGACGTGAACGATATAGCGCATCAATCAATTGGAATGACATCTTGACTAATCACCTCTAACGGTATTTATACATATCAATTTTAGGCACCAGTTTATCCCATCTTATTCACTGTCACACGACTATTAGCCATGGACACTTCTGGCTCAGGTCGAGCCGGGGCTGCTGGTTGTTTACGTCTTGTTATACGTAAACCAGTATCTATTGGTCTTTCACTAGGTGCAGGCATCAACCCCTCAGCTGCCATTGCACGCGGACTTGTATCAACTATTACAGTGGGGCCTGAAGGCATCATTGCCTGATTTGCCTGATTTGCTGCGGCTGCAAATACTTGTGGCTGTTGTATTGCAGTATTAACTAATACTGAAGCCATTTGCTCAGGGCTCATCATTGGCATTGGTTCAACAACGCGCGGTGATTGAGCTGCAGGTGCTTTACTGCCAAAGACTTTTAAAGCTGGTGTTGGAGGAATTGCACCAGGTAAAATCTGAACCTCTTGTTCATCATCTGGAGCAACTAATGCTTCTTCTTCGTTCAATGAACCCTCTACAATTTTCTCATTCGCCGCTGCACGAGCCTCCTTTGCTGCCGGCGAATCCGCTTCCTCTATACCTAATGGTCCCGTACCAGTTAAATCACGCGTCATTGCTGAATTCTCAGGTACAAGCGTCATACCTACAGATTTAGCAAGGGAAGCTAAATCCTGCATATTAGGAACTGGTTTTTCCGCTGATAAATCAGAAGATTCAGGATTCATTAATTCAGGAACATCAATTTCTGGTAACTTGAATTCAGGTAATATTGTAGTCCCACCTTGGTTTGCGTCAGGAACAATTAGGAGATTCTTATTTGTGATTTTCTGGAAACCAGATGTTGGGACAAATCTCATAGACATATTACCATAGGTCGCCATCTCTTGTTCAAGAACTTTCATACAATATGGCATTTCGACTTGTATGATAGGTGCTATCTGTTTTTTATTTGGTGGAATCATTTCCAAAGTATCAGATGAATTACCAGCATATTTTATTGGTCCTTGGCACATTGGACATACAGCAACATTCAGTTTCTTATTATAAATTGGAACAGTACCACAACCTGTACAAATCGGCATTTCAACACCATCAGAACGTTTCATTAAAGTTTCACGTAAAAATCCAATTGCACCATGAGTAACAACTGTATCACGTTCGAGCTCTCCAAAACGAATACCACCTTCATTACCGCGTCCACCAGTTGGCTGATGCGTTTTTGCCTCTCGTCTACCAGTTGTACGTGCTTGCCATTTGTCCTCAACCATATGCTTCAAACGCATATAATATGTTGGACCAATGAAAATAGCAACCTTTAATTGTCTACCAGTAATACCATCATATAATATTTCATTTCCATATTTCTCAAATCCATATTGAGATTCAAGTACTTTGCCAATTGATTCAGCTGGGTTACCATCATTCATGAAAGTTGTTGCATCACCAATTGCACCATGACATGCTGCTGCCTTACCAAGTAATGATTCTAAAATCATAGCCATAGTCATACGACTTGGAATAGCGAGTGGATTGGAAATAATATCAGGAACAATTCCATCTTTTGTTCGTGGTAAATCTACTGAAGGAATAATAGCACCAATTGTACCTTTCTGTCCATGGCGATTCGATTTTTTATCACCTAGTTCAGGTACTCTATCCTGTACAACACGAACTTTTACTAGTCGAAGACCTTTATTATTAACTGTTACAATTACGGATTCAACAGTTCCCCGTGTCCAAACCTTAGGAGTCATTGAAGCATCTTTGTATTTTCCTTTTTCAAGCTGATAATAACCACCAACAATTACAGTATCTTCATCAACATATTCACCAACTTTTACAATACCACGTTCATCTAGCTTCTGATAGTTAAGTCCAGGTCGTAAATCAAGCCATGAACCAATATTTGCTGGATTTCCAATACGTTTCTTCATGCCAGTAGTTTCATCATCTTCTTCGAAAAACTCGTAGGAGCGATAAGCAACTGTTCTGAAAAGACCACGCTCTAAAGATGATTTATTAATAACGAACCCATCATCTCGATTATATCCTCCATGTGTAGCAATAGCAAGAATTACATTGTTACCATAAGGTAGTTTACCTTCACCTAAATAATCATAATATATTGTTCGTGCTAATGGTCCATCACCATAACAACTAATATGTCCAGAATTATCATATCTATTTTGCCAATTAGATGCGTAAATCGAAATTGATTGTTTTGACTGTGAATCACCAAGCTGGTTACGAGGAGACTGATTATGATTTGCAAATGGAATAAGAGTTGTAATAGCTGATAAAATAGTTGAAGGATGAATTTCTACATGAGTTGTTTCAGCATCAATATGTTCAGGATAATTTGCAACTAAAATTTCATTATGTTCATATGGGTCAATATATTCAATTACACCTTTATGGGGTTCTAATTCACGTAAATAATCTTCAGCTGTTGGTTTTCCTTCACGACCCTTAAAGGGGTCTTCAAATAATGACGTGGATGCATCTGTGCCTACGCGTGCTGGATGTGTTCCCATTAATAGTTGTCTCCAGGTCTTCAATGAAGCTATTTTTTCAACCGGTATTTGATGGTCTGCATCAATCATAATTAATGGTCTTAATGGACGACCTTCATCAGTATAAATGAAAAGTCTTCGTTGATTATAAGAGAATCCAATCCCAATAAATGGTGGAAGGAAGCCTGTATGTTTAAATGCTTTAAGGACTTTTAGGAGTACAAGAGGTGTTGAAGTATAGCCAATAATTCCATTATTAATAGAAACAGGAACAAAGAATGCTTTTTGGTCAGCGGTTACTTCTTCACAAGTAAGGACGCCACCGCGAGTCATTAACCAATCTATTAATGGTCCTGGCTGCATACCAGTACTGATAGTAGCAAGCACAGTAAGATTCTTTGTAATACCAATTGAAGCACCGCTTGGTGTTTCATTAGTACAGAAATATCCGTATTGGCTTGTATTTAATTGTCGAGGGCCAACTAATTTTTGACTAGTATCGAAGTCTAGAACAACACGTCTACAATGACTCATGAAATCAATATAACTGAGACGACTAAGGGCTTGAAGAACACCTGTTTTATCTTCACCAAGTCCTGAGCCCCATTTTCCTTTGAAACCTTTAAGGAGTAAGTCGCTAATGAATCCTTCTTTGAAGATACGATTTCGATTACCTTCAGAGAAGATATTAGCGAAACTAGTACCACTATATAATGTTGTATGGTAGTTATATTCTTCATCAATTGCAAGACGAATAGCTTTAATCCAACCTTTATAAGAATTACTGAATAGGTCTTGTATAAGGAATCCACTTGTTAAACATCTAGAATTACGAACATCATCACGGTTTGTAGAATTTTCAAATCCATAATTAACTTTTAGGATATGGCGTACACATTCAGCTAAATAAGTAGCTCTTGCTCCAGGTTTGTCTAATACATGATTAAATAGTCTATTTCTCAAAATATCTAAGACAGTTGCAACGGAGAAACCTTTAGTGAGGGTTTTAATGTATTGGATTGCTAAAGTTGTTGTTGTAAACGGATATGCATTAATGATAGTAGGAACTAATTTATCAGCCATGAATTTAGCATCAGCTGCATCCAAATCAGGGAAAATCATTTTAACAATTGCTTCATCACTCTGAATTCCTAATGCACGGAATAAAACGAATACATTAATTGGTGCACGAACCATAGGGAGTGTCACATAAATTACATTGTTTTTGCGCAAAATACTGAATGAAACAAATTCAATCTTACGTGTCTCGGGGCTTAAAGAAGTTACATTCGCGTAAACACTGATTTTCTCATCTTTATCTTGTTTTGTCACATAAAGTGTATTGAAAGCCTGTTCTTGTCTTCCAATAAGAATCTTTTCTGAACCATCAATAATAAAATAACCTCCATAATCGTATGGACATTCACCAGCTTCTGTTAGAAACTCTCTTGGTTTATTATGTAGTTGACAATAACGACTATGTAACATAATTGGAATTTTGAATAGACGGATTCCTTTGAATTCAATTGTTTGAGTATGTGGTGTAATAGTTTTATCTGCATTTACTTCATTGTATGTGATATTAACAGTTATACCAACTTTTACTTCCGAGGCATAAGTCAAATTACGAAGACGTGCTTCATTAGGAAACATAATTCGAACATCATTCGACTGGTCTAAGTTGACTATAGGTGTTCCAATTTCTATATCATCACCATTAATACCACCTACGTAGATTTCGACATTATATACATATTTATTTGTTTCACCTTCAATATAATTCTTAACATTTCTAATAGGATTTTTAGACCTGAAGATTGCAGCTAAATCTGTAGATAAAAACTGGTCATAACTATCAATATGATGCTTTGTATATGGATAGGGTTGTGTTGTAAAAAATTTATGCAACACATTTTTGGCGATTCTACGCCCTATGTCATCTGATGTATTTATCCGAGAAGTCATTATCTAAATTCTACTGACTTTCCTTATATTTTGATTCAGATTTAAGCACCATTATTTAGGCAGATGGTGATTTAACACTTGTAACATCTGCCTTAGGGATATCACGGTTAATTGCACCAATTGGTCCGAGTTCAGGTGCTTTTATACCGCCAGCCTGATAACTAAATCCTGGTTGAGTAGGGTCTGGTGATGCCGGGGGTGGTAAACCTTTAAAATTGGCAACTTGGTCATATAAAACACCTGATGGATTCGATGAATCGAGTGGTCTAAATGCCATAGCTAAAGGTGCTGAGCCACCGCGCATCCGTCTGCGAGTTAGACCCTTGCGTCCACGACGGCCTCCCTTCATATATGTAGTTGAACCAATAGGAGTTGCACCTGCAGGTGTCACTGCATTAGAGCCAATATCAGAAGCCGGCATAGGGAAACTAGGTTGATTTCCACATGTTGAAGCTAATGCAGGTGCAGGTACACCAACATCAAAACCCTTTTCAACATATGGGAGGAAAGAACCATTAGCCTGGTATCCAGCAGGTGTTGTTACTCCAGGAAGTGCAGGGGCTGAATAAACACCTGGTTGAAGTCCAGACCATGATACAGGTGCAGGTTCACTACCTCCACCACGCTGCTTTTTAATTGACATAGCATGCTCAATAGCAGCTAAAGCATTCTTATGGGGGAAAGGACGCCCAAAAATACGCTTCCATTCCTTAGCATATGCTGTCACGGCTGATGACTTTGATAGTTTTTTACCATGAACTTCTGCAGCTAGTTTACGACCAATTGACTCAATATTTTCAAATGAACGCCGTAGTTCAGGTATGCTCATTGCACTCTTACGCTTTCCTGATGCTTTACGAGTTTTACGTGCCATTACTATTATAGAATTAGAATTATATAATAGTAATTACATACAAATATGCATTTAAATTATTTTTTGATTAAAAAATACTGCCAGAATTATTACGACGATTATTAATACGAAGACTATTATTGATACCGCGATTAACTGAGCCGACAGCAGATTTAGCAGTATTTACTGTACTAGTAACAGCAGATTTGGCTGCATTGACTACACTTGTAACAGCAGAAGTTACATCATCGACACCGGGAATACTTGGCATAGATGGGACAGGTACACCCGAACCCCCGAAGAATGATAACATATAACTAAGGAGGAAGAATAGTGCAATACCTAATACTAATGCCGGGGCAATAAATGCAGATGTTTGATACCATGTTGCTAAACGGTATTCATGATGGAAAGACTTGTAGTGGTGTGATACTCCGAAGATGAGAAGCGCAATTGATAGACCAGTTAATACATGTGGACCGAAACGTGGTAAAACAGCGAATACCACTGCACCGGCTAACAACATAAGTAAAAGGGACGGCAAAAAAAGCTCCATATCTACACTTATGTTATAATAAGTATTTCAGAATGCATCACCCAACTCTAAATCTTATCAATCAAATCAACATGAGTAAGGAAATGTTTACGACAACAATAACGGCGTAGCCCAACATCCTTCATTGCCATACTTTCAGCCGTTACCGGAAGTGTAGTCGTGTCAAGATATAGCACACCATTTTGTAGCCCTCCATCACGCTTACGGTATTCATTTACACGCTTTTGATAAAACCGCCATTTATCTGCCAGCATATTTCCACAAGTAAAGCATCGAATTGGAATAATCATTTTCTTATTCTACCTGTACAAAGACTATTAGGGATATGCGCTCAATTTTTAGACTGTCCTATGCGCTCATAGTTGTGCGTTTATGATGATTAAATTTAAGTCCGGCGATGAATAAGAAAAATGACTAGTGTTCTATTCAGTGGTGGTCTAAACTATCAGCGTAACAACCCCCTCCAGTCTGAGATTCGTGGTCTTCGTCGTGAGATTGAGGAGGTTCGTGGTCTTATCAAGGACCTTCATGTCCGTCTTGACAGGGCAGATATCCCTGCTCTTCCTGAGGAGGAGACTGTTGCCTTCCAGCTCGCCCGTGCTGCTGAGGCCGCTGCCGCGGCGGCTGCTTCGGCTAATCGAAATACATTCTCAGCATCGGCTGCAGCATATGCTAGAAGAGGCTAACAATTATAATAAACATAATATCAATATTATTAATATTTAAGTTATTTTTATTTACGTATTTTTGATTTTAATGTCTTACGACGATAGCGATGTCCACCATGCAATTCCCTTGGCGAGTAATCTCTTATAAGACTGTTTAGTTTTCTATGTCTATCTTCATCACATATACTAAAATGAGCTAAATACAGATTTAATAGTGATTGGATTTTTGATATATCTTTTAATTGTAGCAAGTTATATGATATAATTTGTGTAAAGATATTTCTAAATAAATCATTATTTTTCTCTTGAGGTGTTAAATAAAATAAATTTTTATATGCTTCTGCAAAATTTAAATTTTCAATACTTTCATATATTTTGTATCGTTTCGTTTTATCGATTGCAGACTCAAGGTTCTTCTTATATATTAAATCAGTCATGTCTGGAGCCATACTAGGTTCAATTGTAGGGCTAATTGGTTCAGAAATAACATTCGGAGTCTTTGAAAAATAACTTGGTAATATTGAGCCCAATAATCCAGCAGCCCGTGTTGCAGTTCTCCTAGCGGACATCTCTATTTTATGACTTTTTTTTTCTAATTATTGATTCTGAAACATTTATTCCATGTAACATTTTAAGACGAGCAACCATTTTTTTAACAGGAAGATTTGGGAAACTTGATATTTCTTTTTCAATAATTGCATTTTCTTCATCACTAATTCCTCTTTTTTTTGGAATATCAATTTCTTCTTTAAAAATACGCTCATGGCCCTCAGATGTAACAGTTAGACTTTTTGATGCAGCAGATGTTTCTGGGGCTGCATGATGACGGTCATGGCATGCTGCGCACAAAACCATTAGGTTAGATGCATGATTATCTCCACCTTCAGCCCGCGGTTTTATATGATGTACTTCAAGACCAGCAACAGCCGAGGAGCCACAGATTTCACATAGGCGCCGTACTACAGAAGAATTCCAGGATGACCGCGGCGCCTCTTCCTCTGAAACAACCCCTAATAGTTTTCTCCGAATCTGATGAGCTTTATCAAGGAACGCTAGTGGGACATCCATTGCTTTTGCAACTTCTAGACCATAAAGACTAGACCCAGCTCCAGGTTCAAGATTGCGATGATATACCAATTTACCAGTATATGGGTCGGTAGTGACTTTGAGATGCCAAACTTTTAGGGAGATGTCTTCAGGAGTAGGAAGTACATCTGTTAGCCCATGTAAATGAGTTGCAAAAATATAAGATGAGCCGCGCTCAGCTAACCATTCAATTCCAGCAGCAACAAGAGCTTTAGCAGAAACAGATTCTGTTCCTGCACACAGTTCATCACCAAGTACCAATGTTCTTTGGTCAGCTGCGCGCAAAATATCTCGCATTTCGGTCATTTCAACAGCAAACGAAGAGAGTCCAGCCCACAAATTATCTTGATTCAAAATTCGCGTGAAAAGGGACCTGTAGGGTGAGAGTTCGAATGTTGTAGCCGGTACATAGCACCCTGCTTGGGCTAAATGCACAGCAATTCCAATAGATTTCATAAGTGACGATTTACCCGATGCATTCATACCATAGACGAGCCAACCATTAGTGGGGCATGTAGAGCCAAGTTCAACGTCGTGGGCAATATAACGCGTCTTCTGTAATAGTTCTTCTATTAGTGGATGGCGTAGCCCAGTGGCCTTTAAGCCTCCCCGAAGACCAGGAAGAATTGTTGGGCGGCACCAATTGCGTGCTTTCGACTCAGCAGCCAAACCAATAGAAATGTCTATAGCAGCAACCGAAGACTCAATCTTCGACCAGTGTTCTTCGGTCTCTTCACAAAATTGTTTACAAACATCTGGTACTTCAAGTGCCATCTGAATCTGAAGACGCTCTCGAAGACCAACTAGTCTTCCATTCATACGGTCTAACCATGCAGATTCTATATAACCTCCACTGCTTTTCTGTAGATGTATTGTGAACTCTCGTTGCTCCTTCGATAACTTCTCTAATTGTGTCTTTCCTGCAGAAGTCACCATAGCTCCCTTAAGAACTCCCAATGCAGTCTTCGTACCTGTTAATTTATAAGGAACCTTCTCCGCCGATTCATACCTTATACCAGTCTCCGATGCAGCCAATGCGCGTAAAACTGTTAGGAATGCTGTCAGCTCCTGCTCCTCCGTCTTTATCTGCTCTAATAGTTCCCCTATCTTCGGATGCTTCGCTACAGGTAAATATGGTTGTCCTGAAGCTGCAGCCTCCAAATCAAAATTTGATTGTAAACTGACAGAAATTTTCTTAATAGTCTCTATCGGAATAGAAAGAGTATCGGCGTCTGTCAAAATAGAAGCAATATCTTCAATTGCTACATATGAACTCTGAAGGTTTAGAAGTTCTGGTGCGCCGATATCTGCACACAACATCTTCCTGTGAAGGCGAGGAAGGTCGTAGATGAGTCGTAGATTTTTAAATATTTTATTGATTTGACTATCAGGTAGTGCAATCATTTTATCAATTTGATAGAGACGTTCTTCAATAGTTTTCGAAGACGCGGAAGGAGTGAGTAATCGAGTTTTTAGTGCTCGTTTACCGAAAGCGGTTGTAGCGGTATACTTGAAGAGGTCTAGTACTCCACCTTCAGTGGAAGGAAGAATTTGAAGTTGATTGAGTGCATGATTTCCGAGTAGTAGAAGACTATCAGGGGACCATGTAAGTGTTTGTTGAAGTTGTTCAAAACTTGAAGGCTGATAGTCTTCGATGAAGCGAAGAAGAGAGCAGAGTGCTCGCTCTGTCTGCTCTGTTGTTAGTCCAAGATACTGTCGAACTGATAGAAGACTTTTAGGGGTGAATAGTCGTTGAAGATATTGTTCTCTGACTAATGGAACTTCGAATGAACCTTGGTCAGCAGCGGAGCGTATATGCATTGTATTTGATTGACGTTGATAGTCAAGTTGCTTCCGAAGAATATCTTCGGTTGGTGGAGAATTAGATGAGCGCCAAAAAATTATTAATTCTCGTGGAGCAAAAACACTTAGGAAGTGAAGAAGTTCATCCGAAGAATATGCTTCAGGTGTTCCGCGCATTTGACCGTTAGTAATATACGTTGAACCAGTACTCAGGTCAAATGATGCAGCTCCATACTGTGGTGCAGCTGTAGCCGATGGTTCAATCCATAGAGCGACTACTGTGGGTGCCTCGGAGCTACTCAATGCTTCAATATGTGTTCCAGCTGTCAAAATACGAGCAACTTTACGCTCAATAACTTTACCATGTTTATCTTTGTATTGATTAACAACTATAACAGTCCATCCAACTGCTGTCAGTTTTCCCGCCCATTTATGCAATACATAATCGGGGAAACCTGCAAATAGACCACATGTATCAGGACCATCGGGGCGGTCATCTTTCTTAATGGTAAGTTGAATGCCGAGGAAATCAACTATTTCTTTGACATTAAACGCTGTTTTACCATTAGAGTATTGAATATCGTATAATTCATAAAATGAACCGACTTGTAAAAAAACTGCTGTGCGTGGACCATATTGCTTTGTATATGTGGTCCAAAAACGCTGATAATCTGTATACATTTTGATTGAGCGAAACTGTAAATCTGACTATTAATAAATATTAATCAGGCTTTAGATTGATGCGGCGAATAATAAACACGATTAAGCCCGTATTTATCAAAACATTTATTCAGAAATTTCATGCAATCGGGGCATGGATGTGACTCTGTCCAGGTTTTTGGCTCAAATCCATATCGAAGAACAACAAGCGTCAATCCTCGAAGTTGACTTATATCACCAAGTTTCTTAATTACTGCAACCTCCGCGTGAATTGTCATATTATTAAATCCACTACCACTTGTACGCGTCCCTATTCGATTCTTCGCCATTGCCACTATACGCTTACCGCGCATTAGTAATGCAATATGAACATTAATATTTGCC
>JACCDP010796916.1_pt1 | contig 18841 bp, 15 predicted proteins | sample 7445841 | NCBI WGS metagenome assembly JACCDP01 (sample SAMN15323441, study PRJNA562643) | freshwater metagenome | isolation source: river surface water | place: USA:Blue River Watershed | collected 2017-08-17
CGGAATTTACTAGCTTTTTAACAGAAGTGATGGTGCGCGATATCATCGATTCAAAGATTTTACCGGAAGGTTCATTGCAACTTGTTTGTGGTCTAGGCCGTGGTTTAATTGACTCTGTTGACAGTCGCGATGTCGTAACTTTTACCGGAAGTGCGGCCACAGGGAAAATGTTAAAAGCTTTACCGCAAATTGCTGCAGAGAGCGTTCCATTCAACTTGGAAGCTGATTCATTGAATGCAACCATTTTGGGACAACATGCAACTCCCGGAACGGAAGAATTTGATTTATTCATCAAAGAAACCGTAAAAGAAATCACAATAAAAGCAGGTCAAAAATGTACTGCTGTACGCCGAATTATTGTACCGGAAAATTTAATTGACGAAGTTCAAAAAGGTATTGCTGCGCGCTTGGCATCGACGAAAATTGGTGACCCGAGTGTGGAAGGAGTAAGAATGGGAGCTTTGGCAACGCGTTTACAAGTGGAACGAGTACGAGCAAACGTAGAAAAATTGGCGCAATCACAGGAAATTGTATTTGGAGACTTAGATAATTTCGAAGTGACAGGTGCAGATAAAAACACTGGTGCTTTTTTTTCACCAATCTTATTTTTAAATGACAATCCTTTTACAAAAACGGATGTTCACGATATTGAAGCATTCGGTCCGGTTTCGACAATCATGCCATACAAAACATTGGATGATGCAATTGAGCTTGCAAAAATGGGTAAAGGGTCTTTGGTTTCTTCGATTGTAACACCAAACGACAAAGAAGCCACGGAATATGTTGTTGGTGCAGCAAGCATGCATGGACGAATTTTAGTATTGAATAAAGACTGTGCGAAAGAAAGTACGGGACATGGTTCACCAATGCCATTGCTGACACATGGTGGTCCCGGTAGAGCAGGTGGAGGAGAAGAAATGGGTGGAAAACGTGGTGTTTTGCATTATTTACAACGAACAGCCATTCAAGGACATCCGACAACCATCACAAAGATTACCCAACAATTCCAAGTTGGAGCAGAAATGCCGGAAGCTAACCCGCATGTGTTCCGCAAACACTTTGAAGAATTAGAAGTTGGAGAAACAGTCTTCACGCACAAGCATACAGTAACCGATGCGGATATCGTCAATTTTGCCAATGTATCAGGAGACAACTTCTATGCACACATGGATGCTACTTCGTTGGAAGGAACCATTTTTGAAAGACGCGTAGCTCATGGTTATTTCGTCCTCTCCAAAGCAGCAGGTCTTTTTGTAGATCCAAAGAAAGGTCCGGTATTATTAAACTATGGATTAGACGAGGCGCGATTCACAAAACCGGTTTATCCGGGTGCAACAATCGGAGTTCGTTTTACCGTAAAAGAGAAAATTGACCAAGAAAAACGTTCCGAGGATGATATTCCAAAAGGAATTGTAAAATTTTTAGTGGATGTTTATGATGAAACTGGTGAAACGGTAGCTTTGGCGACTATTTTGACGATGGTGAAGAAGTTGAATGGGTGATTTCTTCTCATCCTTTTTTGCCGAAGCAGAAAAAAGGATGCAAAAACTGCTTTTTTCAACTTTCATAATGCGTTTCCTACGGAACACTCAGTCTTATCGCTACGTGCTTTTATCCTTATGCTCAGGCTGTCGCCTTCACGGACCGCAACTCCGCTCTGACTTTCGTTAACGCTGTATGAAAGTTGAGGTGGGAGCTCTATTATTTTCCACGCAACGAGGTTGAATTTTTGAAAAACGAAGTGAAAAATAAATTCCTTTCTCAAGAACCCCGCGCATTGGAAAAATAACTTGGGACCAACTCGGTGAAGGATCGTAGAAATTTTGAACTGTTTGAGTTGAAGCGAAGCGTAAGCGAGTTTTTAAAATTTCAGATTCAAACCGAAGAAGGGTAAGTGATTTTTCCCAGCGCTAGACATTTTTGTTTCTTTTTGGGGCAATGCCAAAAAGAAAGTTACACCCTTCTTACTTCCGCCAACTCCAAATCAATTCTTCTTACATCCGATTGAAGCTGTTGCACTTCTTTGATGAGCATATACACTTGTTGAGTCAATTCTCCGGAAGTTTGTTTTGTTTGATATACAGCAGGAGAATCTTTCAATGCATGTTCTTCGGAAAGAAAATAAACCATTGGTTGTTGCAAAATAGCAGCGATGATTGCCAAGCGTGAAATGGAAATTTCTGTAACCCCTCTTTCCAGGTTGGAATAAGCCGCGATTGTGATATTCAACTCATCTGCCATGTTTTGCTGGCTGAGGTTTAGCCGCAAACGCTCCATTCTGATTTTCTCTGCTACTTTATTTTTCACTAGATAAAATTACTATACACTATCTTGAATTACGTTTACATTAAGTTTATATGTTTTAGTTTTTCTAAAATGTTTTTAGATATATTTGTGGTTAATGTTAAATTATTCTGACAGTGAAAACAATACTTTTCGTCTTATGCATTCTCATAAATCTTTCAATTACGCATGCACAATCATTTGAGCGGAAAGTAATTGCTAGCGCCGGTAAGGATGCAACAAATGGTCAAACAGGCTTAGCTCAATACAGAATGGCTTACACCATCGGTGAACCACTCATTTATGGTGGAACTGCAGGCACAACCAAGATAAGTAATGGATTCATTCAACCGATTGGCATTACAGCCGTGGCGCCTCCGTCAACTAGTGGAATGATTTTACAATCGGGAGATATTGCCGTTTATCCTAACCCTTTTGGAACCTACCTCATGATCAATGGTTGGGAAGAAAGCGATGAGAATGTGAACGTTCAACTCATCGACCAACAAGGGAAACTCATTCTACAAAAAGACATTGTACCTCACAATTACCAATTAGAAATTCCTGCTCAGTGTGCGCCAGGAATTTATTTATTAAACATGTATACTTTGAATGGGCAGTTCATTCAGCAAAATCGCCTCATAAAGATGAATACTGAAAACAATTAACATATGAAAAAACTATTACTCTTCAGCTTCCTTTTACTTTCTGTTTTTACATTCTCCCAAGCCCCTGAAGGTATCAATTACCAAGCTGTAATTAGAAACAGCAGTGGAAACTTGGTATCAAGTACAACTGTAGCAATTCGTATTCAACTACGTCAAACTTCAGCTAATGGTGCAATCGTTTACCAAGAACGACATAGTGTTCTGACCTCCGCTCAGGGGTTGATTAACATGGTCATTGGGGCTGGAACACCACAAGTTGGAACATTCAACGGAATCAATTGGGGAAATGGGCCTTATTTCGTGAATTTGGCAGTAGATCTTGCAAATGGTGTTAATTATCAAGATTACGGCACGCAACAACTCATGAGTGTTCCTTATGCTTTATATGCTAAGTCTTCAGGGGCACAATTGAACCAATGGCGCTATGGAAATACTGCACCTCCCACCACGTTAGGAACTTTCGGAGATTTTTACTTGGATGTGATTACGGGGAATGTTTATTATAAAAACTCAGGAACTGCTTGGGTTTTAACTGGAAACATCAAAGGTCCTGTTGGTCCAGCGGGAGCACAGGGAATTCAAGGTGTTGCCGGGCCTACGGGTGCAACTGGTGCTCAAGGGCCAATTGGTTTAACAGGCCCACAAGGAATTCAAGGTCCAACGGGTGCGACAGGATTAACGGGTCCTCAAGGACCACAGGGTGTTGCCGGAACGACCGGCCTACAAGGACCGGCCGGCGCAGATGGAACAAATGGAACCAACGGTACCAATGGACAAAATACCTTAGTAAAAACAACAACAGAAGCCGCTGGAGCAAACTGTACAACAGGCGGTGTAAAAATCGAATATGGTTTGGATGCTAACAGTAATGGAATGTTGGATGCTGGAGAAATCAATGCAACCTTAACGAAATTCGTCTGTAATGGGTCAACGGGCGCCACAGGAGCGCAAGGTCCAATTGGTTTAACGGGTCCACAGGGACCGCAAGGAATTCAAGGTCCAGCGGGACCGACAGGTGCAACTGGTTTAACTGGTCCTCAAGGCCCGCAAGGAGTTGCCGGAACAAATGGTACAAATGGAACCAACGGAACGAATGGACTCAATGCACTTATTAAAACTACAACCGAACCAGCTGGAAGTAATTGCGCCAATGGAGGAACAAAAATTGAAACGGGATTGGATGCGAATAACAATGGTGTTTTGGATGCAAGCGAAGTAAATGGAAGCCAGACGAAGTATGTCTGTAATGGAGCATCAGGCAGTGGTAGCTCTGGAAATGGAACCTATTCGGGAAATTCGATCATTTCAAATGACACAATATCTCCATTGATGAAATATATTGGAAATGGACAAGAGGGCGCATTTGATTGCAGTTCATTTTCTGGAGTTCTAAGTGGAGAGCATTTTTATACAAATTTCAAAGTGCCATCGAATTGCACACTTCAAATAGGTAAAGCACAAACCACAATTATTCATGTAAAAGATACGTGTTTTATAAGTGGTGTAATTAATGGAAATGGAGGACTTGTAAGTCCATACACTGAGAATAGGTCTAATTTAATTGGTTCTGTAGGAGATTATTCAACTGGAACATGTGGCCAATCCGGTTATTATTATAAATACGACTGGACATACTCTCCTGAAGGATTAAATCAATTGCTTGGATACGGACATTTAAAAACGACAGGTGAAAGATGGGCTGGTGCTGGAATGTCATTAAATGATATAAGAACTGCTTCGTTTCTTGGAACAAGAATTCACGGATGCACTTCAAATTTACCAAACTGTGGAAATATGGCTCAAGGTGGTTCTGGGTTAATTGTAATATGTAAAGTTTTGGTTTTTAATGGTCAAATTTTCTTAAATGGGACAACTGGTAACGCGGGGGCTTCAGGTGGAGGATCACTGATCATTTCAGCAGATAATATTATAACTAATACAGGTTTAGTTTCAACGCAAGGTGGTTGCGGTAATGGATGTTCTGGAAATGGAATCAAGTACATTATTAACTATTAATATGAGCTTCATTGCAACAACTTGGAATAATGGCCAATACCACACTTCTGGAGCAGGTTACGGAATAAAAATATCACTGGAGAATCGTGAAAGATTTTTCAATCCAGATTGGCAAACGGTTATTCTACATTTGAATGGTTATGATCCCCCAGTTGAGGTAAATGTTGCTAAAGAGTCTTTTTGGAATCGTACCTGTGGAGAATTAATTAGTAAGCATATTGGATTATGGCTTCAAAGAAACAATTGCGCAAGATGGCCAATACGGCAACCACATCAAGTGAGAATGAAGGTGATTGGTCAAAGAGAATTTAAGGTTGAATTAATTTAGAACACTATGCGTCGCCCATACAGAAAACATTTTGTGATAATCAATAACAGACAAATCCCTGTAAAAGATTGGTATCGTGATAATCTGCAGCTGTTTCAGCATATAAACGGTGTGCCAACCTCTGAGCAAATAGGAACGGTATTGATCGCTCAAGGCTTTAACAGAACAGATTCTGAAACAGAGGTAATTTATAGGAGATTATGAGCAATTATGTTGAACATCCTTGGTTAAAGAATTATCCAATTCTTCCAGAACACAAACATTTAATAATAGGGACGCATCCACCAAAACCATACTCGGGTTGTATGCCTTATTATTATGGTAACATGAATGAGTTTTGGAGGCTTTTGGAGGAAACGTATAAAGAAACATTATTTTTTAATTCAAATGGAACGCCAAATTTAGATAGAATTCTATCATGGTTAGAAGCTAAGAATATTACCATTAGTGATATGGTGCAATTCACTCTAAAGGATAATAAATTTAGTACCGACCAAGAAATGATAATAGAAAAGGGCACAAATCAGTTCAATCAATTTTTAATAGGATGGCTTGAAAACAGCAATATTGAAACAATATTTTTCACAAGTTTTTCAGAAGGAAAAAGTGCTTATGCCTTATTTACAAGGTGGTACAAATCAAATTTTGGTATAGGATTAAAAAGTGGGAAAGAAATTATCGACAAAGGGAATGAAGAATACATTGAAATAAATGGAAAGAAAATTAGGCTTATAATGCTTTATTCTCCATCTCCAGCAGCCAGAAGGGGCATTCCACGTTCAAAACCCTATCTTAAATGGTTAGAACGAAATAAAGAACAAAAAAATTCAATCGACTTATTTCGAATAGATTGGTACAGAAAATTCCTAATGTCTATTATAGAAAACAATAAATAACTATGAAAAAACAACTACAAAAAATCACCTTTTTCTCAGCGCTCTTTTTGAGTGCGGGGATAACTGCTTTTGGGCAAGTCCCAAATTATGTTCCCACTAATGGTCTCGTTGGCTGGTGGCCGTTTAATGGCAATGCAAATGATGAGAGCGGGAATGGATTAAATGGAATTGTAAATGGTTCAACACTTACTTTTGATAGATTCGGAGACCCAAATAAAGCATATTCCTTTGACGGTTTTGATGATTGGATCGAAGTTTTACATAATAATCTTCTTGATTTTAATATAAATCAGGATTATAGTATTTCATTTTGGTTTAAAATTGATGCGAATTCAGTTAATAATGGCGATGCGATATGTAAATGGGATAATGGTTTCGACCCTTATCCGTTAAAAGTACTGTTTTCCAGTGGAAACGTAGGTGTTAATGGATCTATAATGTATGCTTCCAGATACGGTGGTGGCATGCCACAAGATCAATCAACGGTGCAAACTATTATCGATACGGTTACATACAATATATTTCATCATACAGTATTGACATTTTCAAATTTGACAGGGATTTCTTGTTTTTTAGACGGTGAATTCATTGGTAATTCAAATATCAACAATATTAATACTATTTCAAATAATTACAAATTGTACTTTGGAAGAAGAGGGTTGTCTCCAGATAGATTCTACAAGGGTATTCTTGATGACATAGGCATCTGGAATCGTGCGTTATCACCATGTGAAATTTCTGCATTGAATCAAAATCAACCTTCATTACCTCCGACAGTAGAATTAGGCCCAGACACCTTAAACATTTGCGGTTTGAATACCTCTCTAGATGTGTCAAACCCAGCAGCAGCATCCTATTTTTGGAACACAGGCGAAACAACGCCGAGCATCACTGTAAATTCATCAGGAGAATATCACGTAACAGTAACTGATACTTCTGGCTGTTCCTCCTCAGACACTATTTATATTTCTGTAATTGACCCAACCATTACGGCTGGTCAGTCTGCTTTTTGCCTCGGAGACAGCACAACTCTGCAAGTCACGCCATCTTATAGCATCTCCGCAGGATGTGTAACACCGCAGAGTCCGACTTTATCTACTTGGACAGCCGTTGCACCAGCAAGTGATTATTTTAACCTTATCAAGGAGGGGAATACATATTATTTAAGGTCAAATACAGATGTGTTAACTTCTTCAAGTTTGAATGGACCATGGACTTCATTGAATTTTAGCAGCCAAATAGGAAATACATGTGCTGGATTAATGCTTGGATTTGATTGGTCCAATCAACTATTTATCTCAACATGTCACAATGACTTGTACGCTTTATCAGGAACTAATTGGGTTCCAAAAGGTCTTGGTGGATTTGGATGCGGAGGTAATTTCATTGAAAAGCTTAACAATAATAGAATACTTGTCATGAAGGCCGGTTTTATGAGAGATTTATATATTTCAGATAACAATGGAGCGAATTGGACAAATGTGACAAACGTTGATAACGATTATTGGGATATTGTCGTTGCAGAAAACGGAACAATATTTTCTTGCGGTGGATCAAACACACCAAGCTTAACAGGAATTATAAAAAGCAGTAATAATGGACAAAATTGGACTCAAATAAATAGTCAATTAAATGCCTCTGTGACCTTTGTTTATGCTCTAGAAAAAGACTGCAATGGAAATTTATATGCCATTGGAAATGATAAAATATACAAGTCGCAGGATAATGGAAATACATGGGGCCTTTTAAATAATGTGCCTGCTTTGGGCGCAAGTTATTTTGAAGTTGCAACAAATGGTGATTTTTATATTTTCATAAACAATAATGGTTTTTACAAGAGTATTGATAACGGCGCGACTTGGCAACTTATTACCGATTTTCCAATTTCTTTGAATAATGTTATTCGATATATGAAGCAAATTGATGATAAAATCATTGTTTTTACTACTCAAGGCGTTTATGCAAAATCGATTCAAATTCAAGCCAATCCAATTTGGTGGTCAAATGGAGTTACGAATCAGTCTAGCATTCAAGTGCAACCAACACAAACCACTACCTATTCAGTTACCGTTTCAGATGGTGTTGGATCTTGCACGGATAGTATTACCATTCAAGTTAATAACCCACAAGTCAATGCCGGTCCAGATATTTCTGTTTGCACAGGAGATTCCACTACGCTAACTGCCACAGGGGCTTCAACCTATGCGTGGGATAATGGTGTAGTGAACGGGCAAGCATTTGTTCCAACAATTGAAGGTTATTACAACGTTACCGGAACAGATACCTTGGGTTGTTCAAACAGCGTTTCAATTTTCTTGGATTTGTTGCAACCAACTTCAAGCAATATTTCACCAGTAAATTGTGATACTTACACGGCGCCTGATGGAGCGGTTTATACCAATTCAGGACAATACACAGCTGTTATTCCTAATGCTGCCGGTTGTGACAGTACCATTTCAATCAACTTAACGATTAATAATGCAAGTTCAGGAACTGAAACAAGAGTTGCGTGTGATACATTTACTTGGATTGATGGTGTTACCTATACCGAAAACAATACTTCCGCAACTTACACCTTGCAAAACGCAGCTGGATGTGATTCTGTGGTTACATTGAATCTAACCATCAATAAATTGTTAAACCTGAATGCCGGAACGGATCAAGTCGTTTGTAAAGGAGAAAATGTTATTCTTACGGCTTCCGGAGCACAGACCTACAATTGGAACAATGGTATTTCAGATGGTGTTGCCTTCAGTCCACCTTTGGGTACAACTACATACACAGTTACAGGAACAGATGGAAATGGTTGCACGGACTCCGATGAGGTTGTTGTCACTTCTGATTACTGTTTTGAAATTCCTGGAGCACTTTCTCCAAATGGTGACAATAACAATGACACATGGGAAATAACAGGATTAAGCAATTATCCAAATGCACAAGTTACTGTCTTCGACCGCTGGGGACAAAAAGTGTATGAAGGTTCAAGCTCCTCGACCCCTTGGGATGGAAAGTATAATGAGAAAGACCTTCCAACCGCCGATTATTACTATGTAATCGAATTAGGAAATGGAGATAAGTATAACGGAGTTGTAACGCTAAAAAGATAAGAAGATGAATAAGATAGTTTTTATAATCACTGCTTTGGCGTTTAACTTTTCGCTTTCAGCCCAACAAATTTCTTTATACAGCCAATATTATTGGAATGATTATGTTATCAATCCGGCATTTACCGGCATAAAGAATACACCTCGAATTCAAATGGGATACCGCAATCAATGGAGTGGATTCCGAGGCGCACCAAAAACCTATTCGATTGGTGGTCATACCAATTTAAAAAACACGAACATGGGACTTGGTGGAATGCTATTTTCCGACGATCAAGGTGGAGCGATTAAGCAAAATGGAGTGATGTTGAATTATAGCTACAACCTGAAACTGAATAGAGAATCTGGTTTAAGTTTTGGAATCTCTGGAATCCTTAATCAATATAGTTACGACGGTACTGGAATTGAAAACATAAACCCCGATCCTACTTTGCAATCCAATGTAAAACAAGTTGCACCAGACATGAATTTTGGACTGGTATATCATTTGAAAAACAAGTTGTTTATTGGTTTAGCAGCCAATCAGTTAATTTCAAGTCGTTTGAATAAATTAAACAGCGTTCCACTGATAACAACCGGAAATAAGTTAATTAGACACTATAATATATCGGCTTGCTATTTAGCTAAGGTAAACACCAATATTTCCTTGGAACCTTACGCCATGTTGCGTGCGACTTTCATCACGTCACCACAAGTTGAATTAGGAGCTAAAGTGACTTACAATGATTTTATTTTTGGAGGTTTGAGCTACCGAGGCAAAGATGCAGTAATTGGTTTAATAGGGATGAATTACAAGCAATTTATGCTGGCATACACGTATGATTTTACCACGTCTGGAATTCGAAATTATTCAAGTGGTTCACACGAGATTTTATTGGCTTATCAGTTTAATAAGAAAACAAAAACGCCCGAAATAATCATCGAGCAACCTAAAGATTCTGATGGTGATGGTGTGCCAGACAACGAAGATTTATGTCCGAATGTCAAAGGTTTACGTGAATACAAAGGTTGTCCAGATTCTGATGGCGACGGAGTTTTTGATGATTTGGATGAATGTAAAACGGTGAAAGGACCGAAAGAAAACAAAGGTTGTCCTTGGCCGGATAGCGACAACGATGGATTATCAGATAATAAAGATGATTGTCCAACGATTTCTGGACCAGTTGAAAACAGAGGTTGTCCATACGGAGATACGGATGGCGATGGCGTGAATGATAACCTTGACCCTTGTCCAAAAACGGCTGGTCCGATTGAGAACAAAGGTTGTCCGGTGATTGAGAAAAAAGATCAGGAAGTGATTGATATGGCTGTTAAAAACCTTGAGTTTGAAACGAGCAAAGACATCATTGAAGAAAGTTCTAAACCGTCATTGAATACATTGGCTGATAAATTGAAACAACAGAAATCATGGAATCTTTTACTAACTGGTCACACAGATAATGTTGGCGACGATGATGCAAACATGATTTTATCGAAGAATCGTGCGGAATCTGTAAAAAACTATTTCATTTCAAAGGGTATCGCTGAGAACAGAATCAAAGTAAATTATTTCGGTGAAACGAAACCAATTGCAGATAATTCCACATCTGACGGTCGTCAAAAAAACCGTCGGGTAGAGTTTGTGATTGTGTTTGAGTAAACTATTGCTTTGGTTGTTTGTGATTGATCCTGGTAATACGATAATTGTTTCAATGATTTTATTCGATAATAGAGTTACTATTTTGAAAATTATCTAATTCATTTTCAATCTCTTCTATGGTTGGCAATTTTGACTTAAAGCTGATATTGTTTCCCAACAAAAGCAAATCCTTTTCCTAATTCCAATAAAAATTTTGTGATGTATTTTGTTAATTCGTCTTCGATTGCTTTCTCAAGAGCATCTTCTTGTAATCCTAAAAAGTCGAAATTATAGGGGTCTTTAATTGTTTCAATATCAAGTTTTGATTGCGCCTCCGTTAATGTCGAATTGAAGTTATTAAGTGAACCCCCGACTTTTAGATGAAATGAATTTTTAATTTGTATTTCTAAAGTATCGCGGTCCCAAGCATTTTTAAAGCAGGCATTAACATAAAATTCAGCTATTTCAAGATCTTTTATTTTGCTTATTATTAATCGATTATGTCCCCAAGGAATTTGTGCCACGCACTGTGGCACAAATTCATATTTTGAATTATAAAACAAATACCATTGTCTGATTGCATATAAATTTCTTCTAGAAAAGCCTTTCATCTCTGGGAATTCAGAGTTCAATTCTTTCGCAACATTTTCTATAATATTTGATCCCCAAGTATTTTGCTTAGATGAAATTTCTTTTCCAATTTCCCAATATAATTCTAATACTTGGGAGTTTATAGTTGCTGCTAACTTTTGTCTTGCAGACTTTATTGTTCGTTTTAATTCATTAATCCATTCGTAAAACTCATTATTTGATTTTAGATTATCCATTTTTCTTACTTTTCACTTTAAGTTAGTGAAAAAGATCGATTGAAAAAAACGAAAGAATAATTTATTTGACCCAAAAAGGTCGCCAAAAAAACCGTCGGGTGGAGTTTGTGATTGTGTTTGAGTAGAGTTAATTATTCTTTACCAAGAACAAAATTGATGTAATTTTCATTGTTAATCACTTCAAATGTTGCTTCCGAATAGTTATTTTTCCATGCTGTAGGAGTTTTAACTTTACGTTTATTCCATTTGAATTCGAATGCCGCCAAATTTGTTCCTAATTCCTCAATTAAATCAATTTCTTGTTGGTCGTATGTGCGCCAGAAATACATATTTACCCTTCTCTTAAGGTATGAATTAACCTTCATCCGTTCAGACATTAAATAGTTTTCCCACAATTGGCCTACGTCATTTCTCAAGTTGAGTGGGTTATAATTTCTGATTAAGGCGTTTCGAATTCCGTTGTCGTAAAAATACCAACGATTAGACTTGCTTATTTCTTTACGCAAATTGCGGCTAAACCCTCTGATGGGATAGATGATGAATACTTTTGAAAGAAGATCCAAATAGGATTCAATCGTATTTCTGCTTATTCCTTTCAGGTTCATTGCAAGTTCATCGATACTCACTTCACTGCCAATTTGAAATGCAATCAACCTCAGCAAATCGATAATTTTATCTGCCTTTTTTATTCCTTCGTATGCGAGTATATCCTTGAATAAATAGCTATTAACGAGCCCTTCCAAATAGTCTGTTTTTTCTTCTGTGGTAGTCAAATGCAACAGCTCGGGATAAGAACCATAAATCAATCGTTGTTCTAATTTCGCATCTGTTTCTATCAGATTTTCTTGCGTTTGATATTCTATTTGGGCAAAAGGAAATAGCTGAACTACGTATGATCGCCCTACCAAAGGCTCTCCTAATTTATTATTTAATTCAAACATTGAAGAACCAGAAACAATCACGCTTACATCGGGAATTTCATCAACAATTAATTTCAATTTTAATCCGATATCGGGTATGTTTTGAGCTTCATCAATCACAAGAAATTTCGTTTGCCCAAGAAGTAATTTGAAATTCTCTACAGAACGAACTGCCATTCTATCAATTGTTTTTTGATCTTCTCCATTTAAAATTAATGTTTCTCGTGCGTCTAAATTTGAGATTACTCGTTTTAATAAATGTGTTTTCCCAACTCTTCTTGCTCCAAGCAAGATTAGCACTTTTCCTGGCTTTATTTGTTTTTGAAAATCTTTATAAATGATTCTTTCAATTATTTTCATCTATTTTTTTATTCAAATATAATAATACCACGGTTGTTTTACAATTTATTTAGCTAAAATACTTCAACACATAAAACCAAAAAGGCTAAAATACTTCAATAATACATCTTTTTTTCTCTTTGGAATATATTTTCTTATTGACCAATAAAGTATTGCCAAGGAATCCTTGACAGTTGAAAACTTCTCTAATTCACCTTCTTTAAAACAATTTTTAATATGCAAGATGATGTTCTGTTTTGTCTGTCCAAAAGCATCGCCATTTGTGCTTGACTCAACCAAACAGTATCATTTTCAATGCGCACTTCAATTTGTTCGGCAGTTTCATTTGGCCGGTATAAAATGATTTCATTCTTCATAGTATACATTAAGTTAGTGAAAAAGATCGTTTGAAAAAAACGAAAAGGCCCTGAATATTTCAACACTTACTAATGTTGCTTTTTCACTTTTTAAAACTCCTGATAACGCTGCTACACCTTGTTCTGTAAAAACATAAGGATTCGTTCCGCCTAGATGTTGTTTAGAAGGTATCGCATTTTGCGAGACCAATAAATCAACTTCACTATCATTTAATTGAAAAATGAAATCAGTTGGGAATCTATCTGGATTACGTTTAACTTGCTCTCTTAATCGAAAGGGTTTTACTTCATAAAACGTTGCTAAATCCTTATCCAACATTACTTGTAATCCCCTAATTGAAAATATTTTTGATTGGATGGTCTCTTTTAATAAATCACTCATTTTTTATCACTTGTCACATTAAGTTAGTGAAAAAGATCATTTGAAAAAAGCGAAAGAATAATTTATTTCACCCAAAAAGGCCGTCAAAAAAACCGTCGGGTTGAGTTTGTGATTGAGTAAACTATTGCTTTGGTTGGGGTTTACCGCTCTTTAATTATTCTTTTGATGTTTAGTTAGTTCGATGGCTTTATGAAGCTTGTCGGCAAACCATTGTTTATCGGGGAACTCAGTGATATATTGAGCCACTTTTATTTCAGATTCATTTAACATCAATAGTTCGATATGTTCTGTGTTACCTTCACTACAAAGCAACAATCCAATTGGCCTTTCCTCTCCTTCTTGCATTTCATACTTTTCTAACCATCTCAAATAAAGTTCCATTTGACCTTTATATGCAGGTTTAAATTTTCCGATTTTCAAGTCAATTGCAACAAGCCTTTTCAATTTACGATGATAAAACAATAAATCCAAATGGTAATCTTCCCCGTCAATGGAAATTCTTTTTTGACGTTCAAGAAAAGCAAAACCATTACCGAGCTCTAAAATAAAATCTTCAATTTTGGAAACGAGTTGATTCTCTAAATCATTTTCACTATAAGCTTGGGGAAGGTTTAGAAAATCAAGAATATATGTGTTTTTAAAAACCAAATCTGGATTGAGTATTGTTGATTTTTCCGAATTATGAATTCGTTTTTTAATTTCATGTTCTGTCATTTTTGCAATTGGACTTCTTTCAAAAAGTAGTTTGTCCATCTGGGTTCTCAATTCACGAATTCCCCAACCGCTTTCAATGCATTTATACACATAGAATTCCCGTTTTGCTTCTGAATTGATTGTTGCTATTTCAATTAAATGACTCCAACTTAATTGTTGCGACAGTGTCGCAATTTTTTGAGGGTTAAAACAATCTGCCACCTTACACATTCTAGTTAAGGCCGTGTATGTAAATCCTTTTCCATACTTGTTTGTCAATTGTTGCGACACTGTCGCAACAATTTTATTACCATAAGATGTGCGCTTTTGAGTTTTTAAGTTTTCGTTGATAAATTTTCCTATTGACCAATAAAGAACTGTAGTTTCTGAATTCAAAAAAACAGCTGCTTTGTTTTTTGATTTCTCTATAATTTCTGCGATGCCAGACAATAACTCTATAGAAAACAGCTGTATTTGTTCATCTGTATTTGTCATGATTTAATTTTATTTTCTTTTTAAGTTAGTGAAAAAAGTCATTTGAAAAAAGTGAAAGAATAATTTATTGCTCCCAAAAAGCACTAGTTCCGCTGGATTTTGCAATCTGAGACACTTCAAATAATTTATCGTATCTCAGCATGTCTGGCTAATTTGTGAAGGATTGCAAATCCTTCGAAGCTTAGTTCCAAAGGACTAAAGAATCTAGGAAATTCATTCCATGGACTATAACATAAACACTAAGGAATCTTCAACTTTTGCCCTGGACGAATTAAATCGCTCCTTAATCCGTTATAAGACTTCAGCTTTGCTAATGAAACATCAAACTTATCGGCAATTCTCGACAAGGAATCACCCGATTTTACAACGTAAGTTTTATTTGATTTGACGGGTTCTTTTTTCTTTGGTGCTGGTTCATTATCTCGAACACGTTCAACGTCCGTGCTATCTGCGTTCACGGAAGTAAGGGAATCAACTGGTGGTTTTTCAAAGTAGTTTTTCCCTGGAATGTTGAAGGTTGCAACAGAATTATTCTTTTTAAACAGTTCATAGGTATTCACAAACGATTTATAGATCATTTGACCTTTGATGTCGTACCCTTTTTTTGTCAGGTGAATGCAATCTTTTTGGCAATAGCCTTCATCGTACCACGTTCGAATGGTTTTTAAGCCTCCTGCTAAATCGTACCAATTCCAAAAAAGACAATTATTCTTTCTGGCGATGGAATCCATCAAATCACGAAATTCAACTCCCGCGGTAATGTATTTTCCTTTATAGAATAAGTCTTGAGTAGATGTAAGAACAATGAGTATTTCAGGATTAATATCTCGAAACTTTTTAATTGCTTTTTCGATTTGATTTTCAAGGTCTCCATCGATTTTATTGGTGTACAGAATATCGTTCGTTCCGAAGTCCAACAAAACAACATCTGGCTTTAAAACTGCAGCTTGCTCAGGTAATTTATCTAGAATCAACATCGCCCGGTGGGCTGCTGCACCAACTCCAGTTGAGTGGTAAACGATTCCGGAATTCGTTTCATTTTCAATGGACATTCCATAAAATCGAAAGCGTTTACCTCCAGTTTTTGGTCTCACATTTAAATCAATTGTTTTTATGGAGTCGTTCCACAAAAAGGTTAATCCATTTGTCGTGTAATTTAGCTGATTTTGAGCCGGATCAATTTGTGTTGAGTTAAACAAAACTTGGACATTATTTGAAACGGAATCATTTTCAAAGAATAAAAAAACACGGTGTTCACCTGCAGGAATTTGATTCTTGAATTTAAAATTCAAACTTGCGTTAGTGTCAGCAGATTCAACCGTCATACCGCAAACACCGAGAGGTAAATCAGCTTTTCGACCCTGGAAACTCTTATTGAATTTCCATTTGCCTTTGAATGTGGAAGCATAATTAATCGAAGAATACGTATTAGCAGCGCCGTAGTTGAAGATTAGTCCTCTTCCTCCTGAACCAAATCGCTCGTGGAATTTCTTTCGCGCAACTGTTGTGGGGTATTCCGCTTGAATGTGACTTCCTCCGTAATGAATGAAAACCATTTTGTCTTGGTTTACATTATCGAAGTGTGTTGCAAGCTTTTTAACTGTTTCATTCGAATAAAACTGAATGTATGCGTATGAAGTATCAACTTTTAATGAAGTGGGATAATCTAAATTCTGTGAAAATCCGATTGACAAAAGGAATAAAAAGATAAGTGATAGTAGGAATTTCATCCAGTTAATTTGAAGTTGTTGAATCGATAGGAGCTGGAATCGGAGTAATCGTTGTTGAATCTTGAGGTTCCGTAATTATAGGTTTTGGAGGAATATATATTCCGCTTTGCTTTCCTAGATTTCGCATCATGTTGATTGTTCCTTTGCTCATTGCTCCGTACATCCCCAAAGCAAAAATCATGTCATTAATATTATTCTTTCGAATCGTTTCGATAATATTCTGCTTCGAATAGCGGAAATCGACTACCCAAATTTCCTCGTAATGACTTATTAAATAGACAACAAAGGCATTTCCGTATGAATTTTTAATCACAATGGCTTTTTTGCCATTTTTAACATTCGTATTAATTCGCATCATTGGTGCATCACCGCTAATGAAGGTTGAATAGGTATTGCCACCTGAAGATGAATGTGCGAATACTTGGGATTTTGATTGTTTATCGTATCCATAAGCAGTATAGCGAACCGCAGTTGTAGTGACTTTTGGAATGTAATATTCCATGGTATCCGGATTATCTTTTACGGACGGATCTAGTGTATGTTGGTATAAACTTCCGAGGAAATTATATTTCGTTCGTTTATCCATTTTATTTATGGGAACTGGCTCGAAACCAGCTGCTTTGCAAAATGCGACATACGCATAATAAGCCCCAATCGGTTTCCAATGGTGATCTGTGCTGAAGTACATTTTTTCTCCTGCATGCTTATTCATTTCCTCAAAGACATCGCAGAAAATTGCTCCATTAGTCAAGTTTGAACCAATTGCTTTGAGCGTTTTTTTGTTCTGGGCATTGTAATGTTTGTACTTTTCAACGGGAATAAAGGCAGAAGAAAGAGGCGCGACAGCCGAGAAGACACGACATTCACCCTTAAGCTGTTCTGCGTATTCACTCACCATTTTTGAAAAGTGCTTTGACATGGCTGGACTTCCTCCTCCCATAGGATAAACGGATCCGTTAATAATAAGCATGCTTCCCGAGTAGGCTTGTTCAAATTCATCTAAAAAATTCAATTCTGATGCCGTTGAATCCTTCACAGCTTTATTTTTATTAACCTTCGGTTTTTGAGAAACAAAGACCTTTTCTTGTTCTTTTAAATGAATACCTTTCCAAGATTGCAGTGTAACTGCTATATCTATCATGGAAGTGCGAAAAGGAAAGTGATCATCCACGTATGAATCCATGCTATCTGCCCAAGCTCCTTTGATGTAACTATCGTAATTTAATGCTGGAACAACTGCCAATTTTCTTTTTTCATCAACAGATATCTTTTGTTTTGGCAATACGAAATAAAGCAAAGGAATCCCAAAAAGCATGGATAAAAACAGAATTGTATTTAGCTTACTGGTCATCAAAATCGAGTGTATAAAAACGGATTATAAGTTGAATTAACCAATAACAAGGTTGCTAATAGAAGCATTGTTACATTCAAAATAGGTTTTGCATTTTCGTAAAAACGTCCTGCACCCACGGCAACTTTTGTTTCCTTCGTGTAAATTTCATCCCATGGAATACAAAATAAAATTACCAATACAAACCAGAATATATGTTCCATTAAATCAGTCGCAAAACCAACACCAATTGGATTATTGGAGGAAAATAAATTTGCCACGAACAACTTTAACTTTTCAAAATCAGTAAAATAAAAGATCGCTCGACTAAAGACAATTAAAATCAACGTGTAGGTATGTCTTAGCACTCGCGGTGTTTTTGCTAGAATTTTTTCTAACATTTTTTCGATAATCATTAAACAACCAAAGTAAAAGCCCCAGAGTGCGAAGTTCCAACTTGCTCCGTGCCAAATTCCGGTTAAAAGCCAAACAATCAAAATGTTTCGCAATTGATTGCTTCGATTTCCACCTAGTGGAATGTAAACATAATCCCGAAAGAATTTCCCCAAAGAGATATGCCAACGGCGATAAAAATCTCCAACTGAAATGGCCGCATAAGGGTGACGGAAATTCTCATCGAAATGGAAACCGAATAATTTCGCAAGGCCTATCGCCATATCGGAATAGCCACTGAAATCGAAATACAACTGAACGGAGAACATCGTAATTCCGAACCAAGCTTCATAACTCGATAAATCATCGAAACTAACATCCAAATACTTTTTCACCAAAACACCAGCTACATTGGCAATCACAACCTTTTTGAAAAGGCCAA